>ERZ795056.4709-NODE-4709-length-14016-cov-6.175131_pt1 | contig 14016 bp, 10 predicted proteins | sample MGYA00375140_ERZ795056 | MGnify/ENA primary metagenome ERZ795056 (study PRJEB30185, sample SAMN05720227) | activated sludge metagenome | isolation source: Anaerobic digester | place: USA | collected 2015-03-09 ...
CGGGCATAATACCATTACGGAGGAGAAAATGGATGGCGCTCAGCGGAACAGGGTGATTCTCGCGATCATCGTCGTTCCGGCAATACTTCTTGTACTCTACCTGGTCCTTGGCCGTCTGATCGGGTTCGCATTCGTCTTTTTATATGACACGCAGCTCCCGTTCATGAACTTCAGGCTTATGTTTTGCATTAAAAACGCGATTGTAGCGGGCGCCGGATTCTGGATCATGCTGTATGCGTACGCGTATGTGCGGTACGGCGAGCTGAAGCTCGGACTTCTGAAATTCGGCAAGAAAGAATAACGCGGTTGTTACATTCGCATCGAAAGGCCCAGACCGAACGCCATCACCGCTTTCCCGGTCCGGTTATCGACGCCGCACGACAGGGGCGGGACAATGAGCGCCACGCTGCCGGGGCCGGCGCCCGCGTCCGCCATGTAGGTGTAGTGGATGTAGCGGCCGATGAACGTTATCAGCATCAGCGCCGAGAACCCGCCAAGGCCCGCTCCCACGTAATAGACCGTATCGCGGGTGCGGGCCAGCTTACGCAGGTCGTTTTTCTTGTTCTGCATGTCTATGATCGAATACAGCGTCAATTCGGGCCACGTGCCTGCGCTGCTGGCGAGCATGAAGTTTGCGCTGTCTATCTGCATGTTCAGGAACTTTGCCTTGGTCTTGTAGCTGAGATAGCCGCCGAGGCACACGACCCCGCCCGCAAGTCCAGATCCGAGGGCAAGCCACGGCGTGGGATCGCTTACCGCATCGTATGTCGACCCGTAATTATAGACCCGGTACGTGTACTCCTCTTTTTTCTTTTCGGCTGCCTTCTTTTTCGGGGCCTTGCCGGTAATCCGCGCGGTAAGGCCTTCGCAGAACTTCTCCACCGCCGTGACCAGCTCCTCATGAGAGTCCGCGGTCGCCTTCTGCCCGAATTCGTCGATGCCCTTTTCGACGTCCACGATCCGGCCGGTTATGACGATCTTCTCGCCCAGGCGCATCACGCTCCCCACGAGAATTTTACGCGCACTCAGAAGCTTGCCCACCTGCACGGCGCAGCTCACGTCCACGCAGCCGGTCATCTGGAAGCCCTGCTCTTTTAATATTTTCCCTAGCTGGGCCCTCTCGATCATCACGTACTCGTTGCTGTTGATCATCTCGTTGCGGATCAGCTCGGATATCTTGAGTGCGTCGGCCTTCGGGATGTCCCTGGCCTCGAAATCCATGACCGCCATGACCATCCTGTCGGCCGCGAGGGCAGGGACGGACAGAAGCGCGCATAACGCGCATGCGATAGCTGTTTTCTTCATGAGAGAATCCCCGCTCAAGATCTTGATGATCGGACACGGACCGCGTGCGGCCCCGCTTCACGGGGCGCCGGTCGGGCCGATTGGAACTGATTGGTGCCGGAACGAATAACCGGGCGGTACAACAATAAACCGGTGTTATAAAATTACAATAACAATTTGTGTCCCCTCGCGCTCAGAAGTTCATCGGGGTGACGTACGAGGGCGACTTCTGGGTGAAGCTCTCAACCATTTCGTAGATTAACATGTCGGGCTTCTCGCGGTCAACGATCGAAAAATCGACGCGGTTATAGCTCTGGAAGCAGACCATGCGGCTGAAGTGCTCGGACATGAACTGCTTGATAAAATTGAAAAACGAGTCATGGAACACGACGACACGCGGCAGGGAGCGGTCCGCCGACTCGTAGGCGTTGCTCAACCGGCTGACTTTTGCAGCGTACGGCACCGGCAAACGTTTCACCCTGCTCCCCGATTTCAGCGTAAATATGAAGTATTCCTCCTCGAAACGGTCTTTCAGGCCGAGCATGCCGGCGAGGTCTCCCCCGGGAAAAACTCGGGGCTCTATCGCATACGCGTCAATCGCCAGAGGCTTCAGGGCGGGGTTGCCGCGGCCCAGCTCCTCCATCATGGCGCGGTACCCGTAAAAGGCGCCATAGGTGTTCCAGTGGACGTCATGCTTGAAATAGACACGGTGGAGCTTCTTCGCTTCCAGCACCGCCGGTCCCAGGTCGATGAAGTCAACACCGGAGCCTTTCCCGAGATAGGCCTTCACCTGGTCGAGCCGGGTCACGCTCCTCAGCGGCTCCAGGTTGTCGGGCATGTATTCGGGATAGACCCTCGTTTTCATCGGAGCGAACACCACCAGCAGCCGTATCCCCCTGCGGTCGCACTGCTTCTTCATTTCGAGAAGCGGGTGCGCCCATTCCGCCACTTCCCGCTCGCTTGCGAACGGACGGGTCACGCGGTAATAATCGAGGACGTTGTTGCCGTCATCGTCCTTGATGAGATAGAGCCAGTCGTCCTTGCCGACCAGCACCTTGGGAAATCGCTTCACGCGGAGGAACTCGAGCCGGAGAAGGCTGTTCCAGCGGATGAGCGCATTCCTGAAACCGAAATCGTCCAGGAAGAATTTGACGTATTTCTTCTGGAACTCCGCGGCGGATTTCAGGTTCGCCCTGAGTTCCGGCAGCTTCGAGAGCTGGCTGCTCTCGTTCCCGGTAAGCCAAGGGGCTATATTGAACAGGTTGTCGACCGTCGGTATCCAGAGGCTCGCCACCAGTACCGCCGCAACCGCCAGTCCGGTTATATATGATGCTTTTCCGCGCGCCATCGCATACTCCTAAAATTGCCCGTACACGAACGGGGTAAAGGTCTCGCTGGCGACCGCCATGTACGAGAGGACAAGGATGACTGCCGCTATCACGACCATGGCCGCGCCGTGCGCCACGCCGAGGATCGTCCCGGGCACGCCCTCCCTGCTGTACACGAACGCGGCAATCCGGTCCCTGACCGCCGGTATGACCGGCGCGTAGCCGATGAGGCCGAGTGCTATCGCCAGACCGAGCTCCATCGTCATGACGGTCGGCATCGTTGTCGTGATCGAGCCGGCGTCATTCAGGCCGAACATGGCGGCGAAAAGCTTCACGGCATAATCGATCGACGGCGACCGGAAAAAGACGGCCTGAAGCATGAACGCGAGGTTCACGTACGCGATCCCGACCGGCTTCCAGAGACGGTCGAAGAAATTCTTCGGGAGCAGCTGCTCGATCACCATGAGGACGCCGTTCATGAGACCCCAGAGGATAAACCCCCAGCTCGCCCCGTGCCAGAGACCGGTCAGGGACCACACGAATAAAAGGTTGAAGTAGTGCCGGCTCCGGTCGACCCTGCTCCCGCCGAGCGGGAAGTATACGTAATCGCGGAACCAAGCCATCAGCGTGATGTGCCACCGCTGCCAGAACACGCGCATCGAGTTGGCAACGAAGGGATACCGGAAGTTCTCGGGCAGCTTGAAGCCGAGCATGCGTCCCAGGCCTATGGCCATGTCGGTGTAACCGGAAAAATCGTAGTAGAGGTTCATAAGGAAGGTGAATACCGCGAGCCAGCCGACCGCTGCGGAAAACTCGCTGGCCGGGGTGTCGAACAGGCGGTCCACCGTGCCGCCGATGGCGTTCGCGATGATCATCTTCTTGCCCAGGCCGATGATGAAGCGGCGCGCCCCCTCGATAAAGTCTTCGGAGGTGACGTGCCGATCGTACATGTCCTTCGCCATGTTCGAATAGCGCTCGATGGGCCCCTGGAGCATCTTTGGAAAGAACGAGAAGAAAATTCCCAGCGATACAGGGTTTTTCTCCACCCTGCCGTTATCGCGGTACACGTCCATGACGTAGGATATCATGGCGAAGGTATAGAACGAGATGCCGACGGGAAGATGCAGCTGCGGGACGCCGAAAGGAGCGCCGCCGAAGAGCTCGAGCAGGGAGTTGACGTTCCCGATAATGAACGAGGAATATTTGAAAATCACCAGGGGAACGAGATTGAGTATGACCGACAGGGCCAGGACCCTGCTCCGGTTTCCGTCAGAGCGGGCAATCCAGAGGCCGAAGCCGTAGTTCATCGCCATGACCGCGAGCAGCAGCAGGGTGTAGGCCTTCTCGCCCCAGAAATAGAACACGAGGCTCGCCGCGAGAAGCAGGACGTTTCTCCCGACCGGCCTGTTCCTGAGGAGATAGAAAAGCACCAGGGCGATGGGGAAGAAAAAGAACAGGAATGTGACCGAGCTGAATAGCATATACCGTTTATGAACTGGAAGGCGCGGCCATGCGATCGCGCATTCGTACAGGCCCCTTTTCAAATTTAAGCAATAAATGACTTGATGAATGATTAGTCAAGAGAAAATTTTTACGCGGGCGCCGGGGCCGAAAAATCGTACACCAGCTTCATGAGAAGCCCGGGGTTGTTCCCGATGAACCGTTTCATGTCCCCGGACTTGATCCCGAAGAGGGAGACCGTGTCCCAGTGCGAGAAGGTGTAGTCTTCGGGCCTGTTCATCTGGAGAAGCTGGACCGATCCGACCAGGTCGCCCCGCTTTAACAGGGCCACGCGGCCGCCGCCCCGCGACACCTCCACTTCTCCGCTCCTGATTATGTAGACGTATTCGGCCACCCCGCCCTCGCGGATGATCTCGCCCTTTCCCTGCAGGTCAACCGGGACGAACATCGACTCGAGCCAGGTCTTCTGCGACGAGGTGCAGTGGCGGAAAAACGCGCTGGTCGAGAGCAGGTTCCAGGTTTCGCTGTTGCGGATCCGCGCGAGGCGCGTCAGGGTCTTCTCGAACTCGGTGCCGACGATGAAGTTGAGGAACTTGTCCCTGGTTATGGTGTATACCACCAGGTCCGTTTCCGCGATCACGTCCGCGGCGCGCGTCTGCTCGGTGACCAGTGCCACCTCGCCGAAATAATCAAAGGCGCCATATATCTTTTTTTCTTCAAGGCCCCCGCTGTCGACCGAAACGTTTCCGGAATAGATTATATAGAACTTGTCGCCCTGGGTCCCCTTCGATATGATCTTCTCGCCCTTGCGGTAGTGCTCCTCCTCGACGATGTCGAGGAACTCCTGCGCCTTGGACAGCGGCAGGGCCTCGAAGAAGTCCAGGTTCTTGAGCACGCCCATGATCTGATAGGCCGTCTCGAACCGGGGGTGGGACGTTTTGAAATAGAGCGTGTTCTCCATGCCGAACTTGGCCAGGGTGAGCGCCGTCTTGGCCGGGAAGTCCTTCTTCGCGATATGGTATACCACGATGCGCTTCTTGGTCTTCTTCGGCAGCGAGTTCAGGTACGTAATCGGGGTATGGAGCGGCGCGATCCCCGACTCGTGGTATATGACCTTGGAGTCCCAGGGGAAATTGCGGAGCTCGTCGTAGCGCCGCCGTGTGATATGGCCGCCGTTCAGCAGCTCCTCGTGCACCTCCGGGTCGTTGTTATGGTCCGATGAATAGACGAACGTCTGGTCCTGAAAGTTCATCTTGAAGCCGATCGTGGGGATCGAGTGGAGCGTGTAGAACATGTCGAAACGCCCGCCGTGGATAAAGGTCGGCTTTCCGATCTTTACGGGGTGAAAATTGAAGAGCCGCATCAGGTACGAAATGGGCATATTGCTCAGCCCGGAATATTTCCTGAGAAAGCTCATCATGACCGTCTCGGTCGTGTACACGGTGACCTTCTGCTCCTCCAGTATCTTCTGGAAGGTGCCGGCGTCATGGTCGGCGTGGCAGTGCGTCAGGATGATGCTGTCGGTCAGCTTGGGATTTACGTTGGAGGAGACGAGCCACTCGGTCGAGTTGACCGGCGGGTCGACCATGATCCCGCTGTGGTTCAGCCAGACTATGAAGCCGGAGGTGTTCTCCTCGGGATCGAAGCCGTGGCTCGGGCCCAGGCAGGTCACGCCGAATAGGGGCGGCCGGTACGGTTCCGGGAGCCGCTTGCCGATGAGGTACTTCGGCTTGTATTCCACCCGCGCCGGGACCATCGCGATCATGCCGTCGCTGCCGCTCACGCGGAAGCTCCCGCTCTCCGTGATCTCGATGGTGATGCCCTGGTAGGTGAATTTATTGTTCTTGAAGAAGCCGAAGGAGAGGAGGTCCGAGAACTTCAGGTTCCTCCGGAAGAAATCCATCTCATTCCTGATCTCGGGCACGCCGTCTCCGATTACGGCCGGATCATAGTCGCCGGTAATGTTGAACTCCTTCGGCCCGAAGATGGCTTCCTGAAGGACCTTTTTCATCTGCTCGAACTGATCTTCGCGGCAAATGATGGTGGTCCGCCGCTTTTTCAGAAAGAAATTATAATAAATGGGAAACTCGATCTCTGCAATGCTGATGCCCTTCATCCAGTTGAACAGCTCGTCGGTCAGCACGAAGATCTGCGGAACGCCGCCCTGCATACGCATGGTGTCCTTAATGGTCTCGGGCGGAGAACCGAACTGGATATACCCGAGAGGGGTGTCGACGAGGTATCCGCCCCGGGGCAGGATAGTAACATTCTCGTTATTATGCTCTGTCATGACCTGAATGAACCTTCCCCTTTCATGCGTCCGGCGCGTTGCCGGATCGCCCCGGGACCCGGCCTGAATGAAGGCCTGCCCCTCTACATGCGTGCGGAAACAACACGATTATTTTCTAAAAAAAACAGGGATGACGCATCCCCGGCAAAATCTCATGTATTGTTGATAATGAACGAAATAAATCAAGTACTTTTTCGGGACAGGAGGCGTTCCAGCTCTCCGGCCGAATGAACGGGCTGCCGGCAGGAGCCGCCGGTGCAAACATAGGCGGCAGCACCCTCTTCCGGGACCTTCATGTCACCGGTGAACGGAGCGGCGGCCGAAAGGGCCTCTCCGCCGCTGCCGGGCCGCTTGACCAGCACGGAGCAGTCCGGCATATAGGCCCGCCGGACACGGTCCAGCATTCCCCTGAACGCGGGGCTGCCCGGGTCGCCGGCAAGCACCACCTCGCGGGAACCGGCCGTGGCAGCAAGCATCCCCGCGAGAAGCATGCCGTAACCGGCAGGATGGCGCCGCAGGCCGGCCGCCGCTCCCCGCAGAATTCCCCGCGCCGCGCTCTCCCACGCGGGGTCGCCGGTCAGGCGCGAGAGCCGCACGAGGGCGCAGTAGGCGATCGAGTTGCCCGAGGGATACGCGCCGTCATGGTACTCTGCGCTCCGCGCCAGCAGTTCCTCGCCGTCGGATGGCGAAAAATAGAGGCCGCCGCCGGTATCGGAAAACAAACGAAGCATGGCCGCGGCGATACGCAGGGCCTGCCCGAGACGGCCTTCGTCAAAGCCCGCGGCGTACAGCTCGACGAGCCCCCAGGTTAAAAATGCATAATCGTCGAGGTTGCCGGCGATCGACGCGTCCCCCTCCCGGTAGCGGTGGAGCAGACTCCCGTCGGCGCCGGCCATGTTTCGCACAATGAAGTCGGCGGCCCGGTCGGCGGCGGCGCGGTAGCGGTCCTCTCCCGTGATCCGGGCGCCCGCTGCCAGCGCCGCTATCATGAGCCCGTTCCAGTCGGCCAGGACCTTGTCGTCGCGGAACGGCCGCGGCCGCAGACCGCGCGCCGCAAAGAGGCGCCCGCGCACCGATTCGAGCCGGTGCGGGTCGGCCGGCGGCCCGGCGAGATGCGGAATGTTGCCGCCGGTCCTGCTCCCTGCCGCCTCGTCCACGTAGTTGCCGCCTTCACGAAAGGCGTAAGCGCGGCGCGCGAACGCCGCGTCCTCCGGGCCGAGCGCCTCTTCCAGCTCCGCGTCGGTCCAGAGGTAAAACGCCCCCTCCGAGCCGGCGCTGTCGGCGTCCTCCGCGGAATAGAACGCACCCTCCGGCGCGGTCATGTCGCGCAGGACGTACTCGAAGATCTCCCGCGCGGCCGCCTCGCACCACGGCTCGCCGCTGGCGTGGTACGCCTCGAGGTACGCCGCCGCCATCATCGCCTGGTCGTAGAGCATCTTCTCGAAATGCGGCACCAGCCACCGCTCGTCCGTCGAGTAGCGGTGGAACCCGAACCCGACCTGGTCGAAGATGCCGCCCGCGCGCATGCGCCGCAGCGTTTCAAGCGCCATGCCGGTCGCGCCCGTGTCGCCGGTATAATGCCCGTGGCGGAGCAGGAAGATCAGGTTATGCGGCGAGGGGAACTTCGGCGCGCCTCCGAACCCGCCGTGGACGCGATCGTAGACGGAAGCGAACATGGCGCAGGCGGCCTCGGCCTCGGCCCTCCCCGGCTCCTCCTCCCCCGCCTCCGGCGCCTGCCGCGACAGGGCCGCGGCAATGGATGCGGCCGATCCCTCTATATCGGCGCGCCGCTCTTTCCATATCCCGGCGACGCGGCCGAGCAGGTCCACGAGCCCCATCCTCCCGCCCGCGCTCTCACGAGGGATATAGGTCGCCGAAAAGAACGGCTTCTTGTCCGGGGTCATGATGATGGTGAGCGGCCAGCCGCCGCTGCCGGTCATCATCTGGCAGACGGTCATGTACACGCGGTCGATATCGGGCCGCTCCTCGCGGTCCACCTTGATGGAAACAAACGATTCATTGAGGGCGCGCGCGGCCTCCTCGTTCTCGAAAGACTCCCGCTCCATTACATGGCACCAGTGGCAGGTGGAGTAGCCGATCGACAGGAACACGGGCAGGTCTTTGGCGCGGGCGCGCGCGAAGGCCTCCTCGCCCCAGGGGTACCAGTCCACGGGGTTGTGCCGGTGCTGAAGCAGGTACGGGCTTTTCTCCCCGCCGAGGCGGTTTTCTTTTTTCACGTTCCGCTCACCATGACTTGACGGCATCGATGATTTCCATGACAACCTGATAAAACAATAACGCAGAGACCATGATCCCGGATTATTTTTTCGGCTCCGGGGGAGCGAGGAAAATGTACATCAATCAATTACATTGAAGCATAACGGGTCGTTGCAACCGAGTATAAAGCCTGCCATTCATCAATTTTCCCTCTCCGTGATCCGTGTTGAATCCTTTGTATAATATACTGCACGGCCCCCGGCTTGTCAACGCGCACGGGCCCCTAACCCGAAAGTTCTTGACGATAGCGCCAAAATACGTTTAATTATATTCGTCCTGGATCAATCCATGGCCGGGAGGCCGCCCGTGCTGAAGCTGCTCGACATATTTTTCCTCGTGTTCCACAGCGTGTTCACGCTCTTCAACATGACGGGATGGATATGGGAAAAAATGCGCAAAGCGCACCTGGTTACGGTCCTTCTCACGGCATGCTCCTGGTTCGTCCTCGGGATCTGGTACGGGTGGGGATATTGCTTCTGCACTGACTGGCACTGGCAGGTGCGCGCGGCGCTGGGCCGCCCCATACGATCGGATTCGTATATACATTTCCTGATTCTCGAGCTGACCGGCTTCAACCCGCCGCCGCACCTGGTTGATGCGGTCACGCTCGCGGTGTTCATCGGGTGCGCAGTGCTCTCGATAGGGCTGAACCTGAAAGACGCGGTCATGAAGCGCGGAACAGCGCGCCCGGCAGGTTCGTGAGCGACCGCCCGTCAGTTTTTCCCGCAGGGCAGGCAGGTGGGGTTCAGCTTCTTCTTCAGCGCGTGGTACTCGACAGAGGACCGCTCCAGGTAATCCGCCACGTTCTCCTTCGTCACCAGGTAGCCAAAATCTTTCGGCGCTTTCGTATCCCCGCCTGACATTTTTTCCACCAGGAGGCTCCCGATCTTCTTCCGGTAATGTATGATATCGACGTAGTTGAAATTATCCATGGTGATGCTGCTGGGGCGGCTGAAATCCCAGAAATCGGTCAGCGCGGCGAGCTCCGTCCTGACCCTGTTCTGGAACTCGAGGTTGTCGCACAGGTATGACGACGCATGGCCCGGGTTGATGAAAAACTTCAGGCCGATGCCGTTTTCCCTGCATATGGCGATGATCTCCCGTATCTCGGCAATGGTCTCGGGTATCCGGTTGGCGCAGACGACAAACACGGGGAGCCTGAATTTAGGGTCATGCTCTTCCGGGTGGAGCTTCAGGTTTTCTTCTTTCTTCAGAAAATCATATTCCCCGGTCCCCTCCAGGTCGTAGTACGCGCTCTTGCCGTCGAACCGCACCTCGTAGAGCATCCCCGAATCGGGCTCGAGCGTGAGGAACGTGTAGTAGAACTTGAGCTTGTCCCTGAGCGTATCGGGATACAGGATGGTCCTGGTCTGGTTCTGCAGCGGGAGCATCTGGAACGAGAAATAATCAAGCCCGATCATCATGTTCCTGATGGGCACCTTGTGCTTCACGAACAATTTCAATATCTCGAGGTTCTCGGCCACGACGCCGGATATGAAGGACATGTTGTACCAGCGGCCGCCCGTCTTACTGTTGAGCACCGCCATCGGGATCTGGCTCACCCGCGACGAGCCGAACAGGAGCGAGTCGTACTTGCCCGGGTTGCGCAGGATGAAGTCGGTCTTCGCGAAACGCTCGTTGGGGCACACGATCATGTTGCGGTAGTCCTTCCTCAGCACCGAGTAGGGATCCAGCACTATGTTATAGATCATCAGGGGAAGGATCGAGATGACCCCGAGTATGATTATTTTTGATATCAGTCGTTTCACGCGCGCACCTTAAAACCGGAAATAGATGAACTGCTGGGACCCGCGAACTCCCAGGAGCGCTATGCTCGTACAGAGCAGGAAATAACAGGTCCACCGCACCCAGAGCGGTTTCGCGCGGATCATGTCCCGGATGCTGCCGCGCGTTTCCTGTATGTAATGCACGATGTTGATGACAAAAACGAGAAGGATCATGAGCGCGAGCTGGACAACGTCGAACGATTTCAGTACCGCCTGCACGTTCGTTCCCGGGAAATTCTTCAGTATATACCAGGCGTCAGCAACGCTATTCGCCCGGAAGAACACTGCTCCGAGTACGAAGAGGTGAAAGGTCGCAAAAATCATCCAGAGCTTCTTAGCCGCTACAACGGCTCGTTCGTACAGGTCTTTGCGGATCCCGAGGAGGCCAAGCCCTGCCATGAATACCGCAACGACTGCGGCAGAGACCGGCAAGCCGGAGCTCCGGGCAGGCCCGACAACTGCAATTAGCGCAACGGCGACTGAAGCGGCACACAGGACGAAATAGGCCGCGGCCGGAACCTTAAGCAGGGCGGCGAAAACAGTGTTCCGCGTCCAGTCGCGCATGGTCTTCGTCATGCGTCCCAGGATCAGCAGCACGCCGTTCAGCGATCCCCAGATGACGAAGGTCCACTGCGCACCGTGCCAGAGTCCCGACAGAGAAAAAACGATGATCATGTTCAGGTACAGGCGCCACCTGGAGACCCTGTTGCCCCCCAGCGGGATGTAGAGATAGTCCCTGAACCAGGTGATCAGCGTTATATGCCACCGCCGCCAGAGCTCGCCCAGTGTCGACGCGAAATAGGGGCGTTTAAAGTTGGGTGTCAGCTTGAATCCCAGTACCTGCGCCGTGCCGATGGCAACATCGGTGTACCCGGCGAAGTCGCAGTAGACCTGTATCACGAAGAAATAGGTCGCCGCGAGAAGCGGCAGGCCATCGAAGGCTGCCGCCTGCGGATTTCCGTATACCTGGTTCACATACATGCCCAGGCGGTCAGCGATCACGAACTTCTGGAACAGGCCCCAGGCGATGAGCTTGAGCCCATCCGTAATCCGGTCATAATCGAACCGCTGCTCCTGGTATAATTGCGGAATAAGCGAAGTCGATCGCTCGATAGGACCGGACAGGAGCACAGGGAAGAAGCTCACGTACAGGGCAAATTTGCCGAAATTCCGCTCCGGCTCGCGAGTGCCCCGGTACACGTCGATCGTGTAGCTCAATGCCATAAAGGTATAGAAAGAGATGCCCACTACCGGCAAAAGCAAGGTCAGCGCCGGCTCATTATAGCTAATGCCGAACAGGGCGTACAGGTCCGTGACAACCGGGTTAAGGAAACCCAGGCTTTCAGGGATGAGTACTTTTAATGAAGGAACATTGTATGATATGCCGAACAGGCCGAGCAGGCTCCGAACGCTCTGGTTAAAAAAATCGAAATACTTGAACAGGAAAAGAATTCCCAGGTTGGACAGCAAACTAAACGCCACGAGAAGCTTCCTGACGCGGGCAGTCCTGTTGTGCATCAGTATCGCGCTGAAGTACACGATGACGGTAGTGGTCAGGATGAGGACCGCGTATTTCGGGTCCCAGTACATATAATAGAAGTAACTGGCCAGGAGCAGGAGGGCCCACCGGTAACGGTGCGGCAACGTAAAGAAAAGCGTCGCAACAACTACGAAGAATATAACAAATGCATACGAGTTAAAAAACATCCGGGTCCCTGATCACGATTGTACCGGCGGCATTCGGCGCCGCGGCGAAAATATCACAAAAAGAACGTATGTTGCCAAATGTCAAGTATTTTGTACCGGCAGGCAGGCTAAAAACCGGTCTCCTCCTGCTTCATTTCCGGCACGGGTATGGTCTTGATGACCCTGAATGACCCCGGCGGCAGGCTTTCGCTCCATTGTCTCTCGGCCACGATGAGCATCATGTCCCTCTCGTTGAAGCGCACGATAACCTCGCTCCCCCGTCCCATGTTCACGGTGACGAAGCCCGAGATGGTGCCGCCGACCAACTCCGGCGTGATCTCGGACGCGCTCATTATTTTCCTCACCTTTCCATAAAAGACGCCGATGAGATGACGGTGCGCGTTGGCCCCGTTGATCAGGAGTACCGCCTCGGTGTACGGCTCGGAGTCCCGCTCCACGCGGTGGAATTCCCACGTGACCTTGACGGCCCCCTTCTCCACCGTGCGCACGGGCGGCTTTGCGCACCCGAACGGCGCGCCGCCCGCGATAACTGCTATAATTATAATGACACCGATATATCTCATGCGGGCATTACCACTCCAGGTGAATTTTCCGCTGCAAGCGTCAACCGCCGATCTTTGACATCGCGCGGCTTGGCGTCAACGCTGAGCAGCCGCCCCCCTCGGGCCGGCATTCCAGGGTGTGCTCTCCCTTCTTCTCCGACAGGGCCGCCACGATGAAGTCATGGAGCGTCCGGTCGTCCGCCCCGCTCCGCATGAGGCCCTTCAGGTCATACTCCTGCGACGAATGGAGGCACGTCTTGAAATATCCGTCAGACGTGATCCTGAGCCTGTTGCAGGAGGAACAGAATTTTTTCGATATGGCCGGGATGACGCCGATGCGGATGGGGAACCTGCCGCGGTAGCGGAACTCGTACATCATCGCAACGCTCGTGTCGATGGTCATGTTGCGTGCGAGCTCTCCCCGCGTCCCGAGCCCCTCAATCAGCCGGTCGGCGGGAAGGTAGGAGTAGCAGCCGTCTTCTTCCGTGAACGGCATCCGCTCGATAAACCTGAGTGTCACGTTCCGGTCCTTGAAAAAATCGAGGTAGTCATCCAGCGTGTCCAGGGTTTCATTCATCAGGACGGCATTGATCTTGATGTCGAAATCGCCGGTCGAGAGAGCGCGGTCGATGTTTCGGACCACATCCGCCAGTCCGTCCTTCCCGGTGATATCGCGGTATGTTTCCGGGGAGAGCGTATCCAGGCTTATGTTGAGCTTCCGGACCCCGATGCGGCGCAGGTCGTCGATATAGTCTCCCAGTATCGTTCCGTTCGTAGTCAGGCACAGCTCGACGCCGGGGAAGCGCCTGCCCGTCTCGGAGAGAATGTCGACGAGGCCCTTCCTGACGAGGGGTTCGCCTCCCGTGAAGCGCACCTTGACCACGCCCAGCGAGACGAAAAGCCCGATGATCCGTATGAACTCCTCGTTGCGCAGAACCAGGTCGTGCGGCAGGAACTCGACGCCTTCCGGCGGCATGCAGTAGCGGCAGCGAAGGTTGCACTTGTCTGTTATGGAAACGCGCAGGTAATCGTGTGTGCGCAGATAGGAGTCTTTCAGCATGCCTGGTACCATTTACCGTGGGAAACCCCGGGGTCATTGAAGCTTCGGGGAAACATCAGATTCACGGCCATGTGTGCAATATATCAAATTTTAACCATGATTGACAAGTATTTTAGTTACCATATGAAAAATATAAAGGCCCATTATAAAAGAACGACCGCGATAACGCCCGGCAGCAACCGGTCCGGGGGTCCCGGTGAACGTCACTTCATGCCGGCCCCCGAATCCGCGAAGCCGAGGAAATTGTTCCTGAACACCTCGTTGTCGCGCTCCCTGAGGC
>ERZ795056.4713-NODE-4713-length-14004-cov-3.914618_pt1 | contig 14004 bp, 8 predicted proteins | sample MGYA00375140_ERZ795056 | MGnify/ENA primary metagenome ERZ795056 (study PRJEB30185, sample SAMN05720227) | activated sludge metagenome | isolation source: Anaerobic digester | place: USA | collected 2015-03-09 ...
AGACCATTCAAGACACCTTGGTGCCACCAACGGAATTAACCGAACAAGGCATCCTGCAATTCGCTGCGCACTTCCAACCAGCTGCCCAAACCGGTGGTGACTGGTGGACTTGGCACGAACTGAAGAACGGCAAGATCCTGATGGTCGTCGGCGACGTTACCGGCCACGGTGTGCCATCCGCGATGATCACCGCGGCGGCCAAAGCAGCATGTGACGTTGCGCGCGCGGTCTACAGTGATGACGTCGGCGTTGCACAGCTGCTCGAAATCATGAATTACGCGATCTTCGAAAGCGCCAAACGCAAATTCGTAATGACCTGCTTTGCGTCGATCATTGACCCCCACAAACGCACCATCACGTATGCAAATGCGGGCCACAACTTCCCGTACTTGTTCCGCAAAGGCGAAGATGGCAAAGGCGAGTTTGGTTCGTTGATGATTCGCGGCAATCGCTTGGGTGACGTGCGCGAATCGAAGTACGAAACCAAGACCCAAGAGCTGCTCGCTGGTGACGTCTTGGTTTGGTACACCGACGGCATCGTCGAATGCGAAAGCTCAACCGGTGAAGAATACGGTGAAAAACGGTTCCGCGCGTCGGTGCGCCGAGCCGCTGCACTTGATGCTGCTGAAATGCGCGACGCTATCGTCGCTGACGCAAATGAATTTTTTGGCGACGTAGCGCGCAAAGATGACATCACGATGATCGTGGGGCGAATCCAATGAGCGACAAATTCAAAACCAATCAACATGCTTGGCTGATCCGTGCTGCGTTGAGCAGTTTGGTCCTTTCCACCGTTTCGGTGGCAACCGTTCAGCAGGCCGCGGCGCAAGTCGAAGACGACCTCCGCGAAGGCGACAAGTACTTTGAAGAAGGTACCTGGAAAAAAGCCGCTGCAGCGTACGATCGCGCGATTCGTAAATATCCCGGTCAGGTCTCTGCTGAAGCGTATGGCAAACGCGCTGCAATTTTCATCATCAGCAAAGACTACAAAGGTGGCCTAACCTTTGTGCAACAATCCAAAGGCCAGTTTCCCAATTCGCCCGAGATTGGTGAACAAGAAGCGCTGATGCTGTGGGAGCTCGACAAAAAAAGCGAAGCTGTTGCCGTTGCCGAAAAAGTTGTTACCCAAAAGCCCAAGGCGTTTACCAACCAAAAGCTAATTGGCGAATTCTATGCGAGCAAAGATCCAGCCCGCACGGTTGCAGCCTACGAAGCGTATCTGTCGGCACGGCCCAATGAACTCGAAGCCGCCGACGTGTTGCCGCGCGTTCGCTTGGGCTTCGCGTTGCTTGCCACGGCGCGTGACGGCGGCGACGAAAGCAAAGCGGCCTCCAACTTTGCCAAAGCGGCCGAGCAGTTCGACATCTTAGAAAAGAAACACGCCAAGCGACCACATGCCCAAGTCAACGCCGAAAGCGGCCTGTGCGCAGCATACACGGGGTTGGGAAAATACGACCAAGCCATCACGGTGTGCGAACGCATCATCAGCGATAACCGGCGGATCGATTCAACCGGCGCAGTTTGGTACAATCTCGGTTCAGCTTATTTGGCCAAAAAGCAAATTCGCAAAGCACGCTCGGCGGCCAGCGAGTTCACCCGCGTGCGCAAAAACGAAGCGCGCGGCTTCATCTTGGTTGGCGACACGTTCTACGCCGATAACGATTGGAGCAATGCGCTTGAACAATATCTACGCGCCGAAAAGATGATTCGTGCCGGCCAAACGCGTGATGCGGTGCAGCTGTCGATTCGCTTGGGCAAAACCTATCGGCGCCTGCCAGGTGCCGACAATCCAAACAGCCCAAATCTGCAATTGGCAATCGACAAACTATCGGCAGGTGTTGCAGCCAATCCCGATAGCCCCGAATTGACGTCGGAACTCGGCAGCGCGTACCTCGCCGGTCGGCAAGACGCGAAAGCAACAGCACTCACCGATCGCTTGATCGCCGGGCCGAACTTTGCGAAGTACTCGCCCGAAGGCCGCGCCGCGCTCTTAGTGCTGTCAGGCAAAGCGCTGTTCAACCAGAACAAAGTCAAAGAATCACGGGCGCGCTTCGAGGCAGCCTACCAGCTGCGCAACAACGACATTCAGATTCGCCGCAACTTGGTCGATACCATCAACGCCCAAGCTTACGTAGCGTTGTCCAAAGACCCAAAGGCAGCCCAGGCCTTGGTAGATGAAGCCCTGAAAATCGACCCGCAGTCAGCTACCGCGATTACCAATCTGGCGGTGTTATCGCTCGATCGCGGGGACTGCGCGAACGCACAAACCCATCTGACCAAGCTCAAAGAACTCGCGACCGGTGACTCGTTGGTCCAGTTGCGGTTGTCGGCGCGTTCGTATCTGTGCATCGCCAAGCCTGATGCTAAGAAGGCATCGGAACTTTTCGCTGCCGCGGAAAAAGAAGCCAAGAAAGTTTCGGCCAATGTAACGCTGGCTGAAATTTACACCGAATGGGCGCCGCTGTTGTGGGACGCCGACCTCAACGATGCAGTCGAAAAACTGCAGTTTGCAGTGACGGCTGGTGCCCAAGTGCCCGAAGTGGCAAGCGCTGCCAAACGCAACTTGGCCATCGCGTTGTTCCGCCGTGGTTGGCGCGCCATGCGCGAAGGTAAAGCTGGTGAAGCCGCAGGTGACTTCGAACGCGCTTCGCGTGATCCTGGCTTGCTCAAAGGTACCGAGCCGTTGGCATTCGAATTCTCGCTTGCGCTCGCAGCGCTCGATCGCGGCGCCACTGCTGACGCATCGAAACTGTTCAAGGGCCTCGCGGCGCGTGGCAATCAAGCAGCATATCTCAAACCACCATACTCGACGCTTGGTACGCAATTTTTCTCGGCGTATGCGAATTACCGCAGCGGCAACGTGGCGCTGCGCCAGCAAGCCGCAACCGAATTCGGCAAACTGCAAGGTCAAGCTTCTGGCAGCTTTGCAGCGCGGCTCAAAGAACTGATCGCTTCGTCGTGGGAGCTGGTCGCTTACGATCAATGGCGCACGGGTAAAGCTGGCCTGGCCGCTAAATCGCTGCAAGTTGCGGCCAAAGATGCCGATGGCGAGATGAAACGCCGGGTGATCGTCAACCGCGCAGCGCTCAATCTCAATGCGTCGGAAATTGGCAACCTCGAAAGCTTGCAAGGCAGCCCTGTGGAAGCCCTGATCAACCTCGGCATCTTGTACGACCAAGCCGGTCGCGCCAAAGACGCCTACGATGTTTGGTCGAAAGCCAAAGCGCGAGGATCGCAGTATCGCGACCTGCAAAAGTGGATCGACTCGAAAAAACGCATCTACGGCTTCTAGTCCCGCATCCGCCATTTTCAATTCTGCCTTGGAGAATTTATGAACCGTCCCCTTCTCTCAGTTTCTCTCGTGTCGGTCGCCGTCTTGGCTGCGCTGCCAACGGTTGCTCACGCGCAACCAACAACTGCAGCACCAACCAAAATTACGATTGGCATCTTTGCACCTTCAGTTGAGTTCGACCGTGCGCAAGCCCGCTTGGCGTATGCCCAAGGCTTGGCCAAAGCGATTGAATCAAACACGGGTATCAAAACCGAAGCGCAATCGTACGCGTCGTTGGCGGCACTCAAGAAAGACGATGTCGACTTTGCGATTGTCGACGGGCTTTGTGTAGCTACGAACCCCGGCTGGAAATTGCTGGCCAACGCTCAAATCGGCGGCGGCAGCGCGCGGCCCTGGGCGTTGTTCTCGGGCGCTGGCGGTGACATGCAGGGGCTCAAAGGCAAAAAACTCGCGTATGTGCAGATGGGCTGCAACGACGGCGCGTTTGTGGACAATGCCATGTTGAACTCGGAAGTTGATGCCAACTTCTTCTCGGCTCGGGTTGGTAAAGGTGACTTAACCGCTGCGGTTGCCGAAGTTGCATCGTACAAAGGTGCCCAAGCTGTGTTTGCGCCGATCGGCGCACAAAAAGGCCTAACCCGTGTGTTCGAAACCGGCATGGTGCCGAACCCAGGCTTCGTTGCGCTGTCGAGCAAAGTGCCGGCCGCCATCGCAGACAAAGTTGGAGCAGCGGTCGTTGGCTACGGTGGCGGTGGTGCGATCGCAAGCTGGGCGTCGCCGTCGCGAGCTCCGTTTTCGGCCCTTGATGGCCAACTGCGGAAAAACACGAAGTTGCCAACCTTTGCAGCGCCTGACCCTGTGCGGTTCGACTCGAAAGACGTGTTGCTCGATCTCGCAACGCTGAAAGACACTGCGTTGACCGATGTGCGCCAACACTTTTCGCGCCCCACGGGCCGCATGGAATAACTACGCCAAGTAGCGATACAGCGTGCGGACGCCGATCCCAAGTTCGCGTGCTGCATCTTCTCGATTGCCGCCATTGCGCTCGACCGCGGCAGTTACATACGCGCGGATGAACTCGTCTCGTGCCAGTTCCAATGGACGGCTGGTGTCACCTAGCAGCACGTTCTGAGCTGGCGTACTGCTTAGACTAGCAGCAGCCACCTGCGGCTCAGCGCCACTCGGTGTCGACGCGGCGGCACCTTGCAGTTGCAGATCACGTGTACTAACAACGCTGGCGTCCGCCAAAATAGCAGCGCGGCGCATGCAGGCTCGCAGCTCTCGCACATTGCCAGGCCAGGTATGCGCTAACAGTGCGCGGCGGGCCGCTTCACCGAGCTCGTGCGCCGGTAAGCCAAGTTGCGCCTCCACTTGACGCAAAAACATCATTGCTAACAGCAAGATGTCGTCGCCGCGCGCTGCCAACGCGGGGACGTCGACGCGCACTTCAGCGATACGGAACCATAGGTCTTCCCGAAACCGACCTTCGGCTACTTCGACTTGCAAGTTGCGATGGGTTGCAGCAACCAGCCGAAAATCCACGGGGCGCGCTTCAAGTTCGCCAAGGCGGCGGACTTCGCGCTGCTCCAACACCCGCAATAACGACGCTTGCATCGCCAACGACATATCGCCGATTTCGTCGAGGAACAGCACGCCGCCATTGGCGGCTTCGATCAAGCCTGCGCGATCCGACAACGCACCAGTAAAGGCGCCCTTGCGGTAGCCAAACAATTCGGCATCGAGCAACGACGCTGCGATCGCGGCGCAGTTGATCGCGACCATGGGCTTGTTGGCACGCGGACTTTGGCCATGCAACGCTCGTGCAACAACTTCTTTGCCTGCGCCCGACGGGCCATGCACCATCACCGATAGATCGGTAGGCGCGATGCGTTTGACCAACGCACGCAAGGCTTGCATATCGGTCGATTCACCAACCAGCAGATCGGCACTTGGCGACGCTTGAGCGCGGCGGCGGACTTGCGCCAAAAACGGCATCGCCAATGCAGCGATTAACTTAATGTCGGCGCGCCGCGCATCCGAAATTCGCAACGGGCGACCACGGCCGCCAATGAACAACGCGCCAAGGGTTTTGCCACCCAAGCGCAGCGGAAAACACATCATGCCCGACAGCTTGAGCGCGACCACGGAATGCACCGCGGCGTACGGCGACGCGCCAACTTCGCCGAGCACAATCTCTTCGCCGCTGGACAGGACTTCTCGCACGACGGTGTCGGACAACAAGGCGGCCGCGTCATCGAGGGTACGGCCAGCTGCATCGCGTGCTGCCGTGACGCTGAACCCGCCTCGTTCGGCCAAAATCACTGCGCCAACGTCTGCACCGGTGCCGACGAGCACGGCATCGAGCACATCACACAAGGCTTGTTCTGCCGATTCAACCGCCGCGAGCCGATCCGCTAACTGGTCGAGGGGTAAAGGGATTTCGGCAGCCTCTAAAACGACCCGAACGCCTCCGAGCTGCACTGGCACGCCCACATGCAGTTGCATCGCGGGGCCAGCGCCGGTACGCAATTCACGCAACGAAAAGCCGCCGCCGTGGGCCGCATCGTCAAGGTAAACCGCCGCCCATGTGCTTGGCACGCCAGGCACCACGATGTCGGCGTCCGCGGCCGAGCCCATCGAGGTGATGCGTTTATGCAGGGTATGTCGAATCGGCGTAGCGCCGGGTGACAATGTGATAAGAAGCGAGAAGCCGGCCATGGAACGCGCGCTTTCGATAGAGGTTGGAGCGTATCGCTTTGCCGAGCGACTCGGCGAAGGCGGCGTGGGCCAAGTGTATCGCGCGCATGGTCCTACCGGAATTGTTGCAGTGAAGATTCTGGGCCCGAGTGCGGACTTTGACACAGCGGCCCGTGCGCGCTTTGGCCGAGAAGTCCGCGCTTTAGGCGAACTCACCCACCCCAACATTGTGCCGTTAGTCGATCACGGGTTCGACGATGAACTTGGCCCATATTTGGTCATGCCGTTGCTCGGTGGCAGCAACCTGCGCCGCCGACTGGGTGGCCAAGCGCTGGGGCCAGACGTTGGATTGTTACTTGCGCGGCATGTCGTCGCGGCCCTCGCTGCATTGCATGCAGCGGGGTATGTCCACCGCGACCTCAAGCCTGAAAATGTCATGCTCACCGAAGCTGGCTCGTTAGTGCTTATTGATTTTGGCTTAGCGTTTCGCGATGGCATGACCAAACACACGGATACCGGCGCGGCGGCTGGCACCGTCGGCTATATGGCGCCCGAACAGATCGAAGGCCGCGGCGTCAGCGCTGCCGCTGATGTGTTTGCACTTGGCGTCATGTTGTACGAGTGGATTACCGGGCGCCGGCCGTTCGCACGCGAACGCGCCTCCGAAGAAGTGTCGGCAGCGTTGGCTGGGGTCTACACCCCGGTAGCCGAAGTTGAGCGGCGCACCGCTGCTTCGACCGCAGAACTGCTTGCTCGCTGCTTGGCGCGCGAAGCAACCGCACGCCCCACGGCAGCCGCGCTCTTGGCCGAAATTGATCGTGAGCTTGCTTGGCCAACCCAACCATCGTCGACGAGCGAAGTATTTGCCGCCCAAGCCCTGTCCGCGTTTTGTCAGGATGCCGATGGGTTTCAACGCGACCTGCACGTGCAACGGCTGCCGGCCTTGTTAGCCGCAGCGCGCACCGCGCAACACGAACAACGCCCCTTTGCTGCGTTGGCCCTGTGTGACCGTGGCTTGGCTTACGCTCGCACTCCCGACGAAGCCAAACCGTTCCGCGATTTTGTCCATGGCCTAGAATCGGTGCACACGCAACCGGCACAGATCGCGGTGGCCGCGCCAGCAACGACACCAGCTGAAGGCAATTCGCCGAGCAGCGTGGCCGCACAACTGGCCCGCACCGCGGCGCAGCCAAGCGTTGCCCCTGCGCCTAACAAGCGGTTTTGGAACAACGGTATTGCGATGATCGGTGCAACGGCAATCGTGATCACCATTGTTGTCTGGGCACTATGGCCCAAACCCAAAAACGATCCATGGGCAAGCTCGGCAACCACACCGAACACACCTGCCCAAGAGCAACAAAAAGCGCAAGAACGCCAGACTGCTGCAGCCATGGTCTCGACGCTGGCAACCACCTTCAATAAAGCGCTCGATCATATCGATCGGCAAGACCCAACAGCAACGCAACGCACGACCCTCAGCGCCGACACGCCACGCGTCACACCAACAACCGCCAAAGGATGGTTGGCACTTGCGGCGGATCAATCGCCTGCCGTCGCTGTCACGTCCGCACGCAAAGCGCTGGAGCTCCAGCCTCAGTGGACCGAAGCCGAAGACGCGTTGTGTAAATACAGTGCGATTGCACAACAAGTCGGCGCCACCGAAGCATGTGAAGCGGCAGTCGCAAATCACCCCAAGACGATCGAATGGCTCGGGTTTCGCGGCGTAGCCCAAGTTGGTGATGCCAAATATGCTGGCGCCATCCGCGATCTGACTGATGTGATCGCGCGCGACGAAGATCCCCGTTGGCGCGTGGCACGCGCGACTGCCTACGAAAAGCGCGGCAACCTCACCGAAGCCAAGGCCGATTTAAAATGGGCTTGTCGGCGCGGCTTGGAAGCCGCCTGCGAGCGCGCCAAATAAACTGCGCGCTTCGCCGAAAAATGCAAAACGCTCCAGCGGGGGCTAGAGCGTCATGCGGACAAGCATTCACATACTTGTCGTAAGTACTTAGACCTTGTTCTTGTAGAACACGGTGATCGTCAGACAGTGGAATTCCGAGTCAGACGATTGAGTCACGATCTTGTCGATGATTTCGCAGCCTGGATTCAAACGAATCCAGTCCGTGATGAGGTCACCGAGCAATTCGCGTTCTTTGGCTTTGGTCGCGGAAAAGACCTTCACGCCAGCTAGGTCAACGTATTTGGACTGTTCTTCAGAAGTACTCGATTGGGTTCTAGCCACGGCCATCCTCACTTGGTTGTTGAAGCAGCCTCAATCGCCGCCTCTGGAATGCACTATGCAGCACTACCAAATTACAGTCAAGCTGTAAAAATGTCGATTTCGTAGAATCCATTTGGCTGTTTTCAGCTAGTTACGAAAAACTACTAATTTTTCCGTGATCTACTTAACGCGGCGCGCCAGTACCCTATTGAACTCATTTCAGTGGATTCAGTGGCGGCATCCGGCGATGCAGGCGTCCAAGCGATTTTGCGGGAGTGGCGGTTGGTGAACGGGCGCCGCCACGGTGGCGCTTGTGGCCGTTGTGCCGCAACGCAGCGGGAACGCCTTCCCTAAACGGATCAACCGCAGGTGAAAATGCGCCGGTCCGCCCTTAGCCATCCACCATATACAGCGGCGCACAGGTGGTGAGTGAATGCGTGACGCCGCCGCGCCCTTGTCGATCAACGCGGCGGGTGAAGCAGCCCTTCACGATCGACGGCGGCGGGCAAAGCCGCCCTTGATGATCGACAGCTGCAAGTTGCAGCGGTAGTCTGCGGCACCCATTGGGAGGAATTACGTGCGACTAACAATACGAACAACTCTGTTTGCAGCCGCGGTCGCAGCAGCCCTAGGTGGGGCCGCGCCTGCGGCTGCTGCTCCAACACCTGCGCCAACTGCTGCGCCTCCCAAAAAATCGAGTTCTGCACCAACCGTGGAAACCTTTGCGTTACCCAACGGACTGCAAGTTGCGTTTATGCGCTTGGATTCGGCGCCGGTCGTTGCCGTGCAAGTTTGGTATCACGCTGGCTCGAAAGACGAACCACGCGATAAGCGCGGGTCCGCACATATGTTTGAACACATCATGTTCAAAGGCAGCACGCGGGTTCGCCCCGAAGACCACGCGCGCTTTCTCAATCGCATTGGCGGCACGGTAAACGCTGCCACCGATGAAGATGCAACGCACTACATCAATCTAGTGCCGGCCACGTATCTCGACTTTACGCTGCAGCTTGAAGCCGAGCGCATGCGCAATTTGCTGTTTCAAGACAACGTGATCGCCACCGAAAAAGATGTCGTCAAAGAAGAGATTCGGCAGCAACTAAACACTCCGATTACGCGTGGCTTCTGGAAATTTCTAGCCACGGCGTACACCAAACATCCTTATGCGTGGACAGCTGCCGGCACAATCGCCGACCTCGACAACACCACGCCTGCCGACCTAAAAACTTTCTATGACGCTTATTACCAACCCAACAACGCGCTGGTCGTTGTTGTCGGCAACGCAACGCTCGATGAAGTGAAAGCTACCGTCACCAAACGTTTCGGTGACCTCAAAGCGGCACCGGCAGCGCCACGGCCATCGCTCGCGGCGGTCGAGCCCGAACAAACCGCCAAACGTCGCGAAGTCGCCCAAGCCAGCCAGCTTGGCTTGGTCATCGCTGGTTACAAAATGCCGCCAGCGAAACACGCCGATATCTATGCGTTGCAAATCGCGTCGCTGATTATGGGCAATGGTGAGTCGTCGCGCTTGCGCGCGCGCATCAAAAGCATCGATCCACAGCTCAAGCGAGCCATCGGCATCGACGGCGGTGTGCAAGCCCAGCTGCGCGAAGAAAACGGCATGTGGATGATGTTAGGCGCCTTTATCAATCCCGCCGATGTCGACCTGTTGGAACGCGCGATGTTCGACGAAGTGACGCGCTTGGCAAGCAAGCCACCGACCGATAACGAGCTGCGCCAAGCCAAAAATCAGATCCAAGCAAGCGTCACGTTCTCGCTCGAAAATGCCACTGGCATGGCAGAGCAGATTGGCCGGTCGTGGATTCTGACTGGCGACGCAAGCGCCTTCATGCGTGACGTTGGCGCACTCGAAAAAGTCAGCGCCGCCGATGTCGTCCGCGTCACCAAAAAGTATCTCACCGCCGAACGCGCCACGGTGCTCGTGATTCCGCCTAAGTCCGCAACCCTTGAAGCGGCGCCGGCCGCACCGGCTGCACCAGGAGTGAGCAAATGAAAACCTTCGCACCTACTTTAACCATGCGCACGGTCACAGCCGCAACCGCGTTTGCGCTCGTCGCTTGTGGCCCCAAGCCGACGCCATCGATCGTGCCAACCTTGCCGGGTGACGGCGATCAGAATGTCAGCAAAGATCCGTTGCCGGTAGCGCCACCGCCGACTACGCCAGTGGCCCCAGTGGCGCAAGATTTGTGGACCGGGCGGGCCGACATGCTGGCGCCGCCGCCCGCACAGCCGGCGGCTCGCATTGCCCTACCGCCAAGCCAATCGTTCAAACTCAGCAACGGGCTTGAAGTAATCGTGATCGCCAGCGCGAAACTGCCGGTGGTCAACATGCAGCTGGCTATCAAAGCTGGCCGGATGCACGAACCGTTGGCACGCTTGGGCGTGGCGGATCTGACGGCCGATATGCTGTTGCGCGGCGGCACCACCAAACATGATCCGCAAGCGCTAGCGCGTGCGATCGATTTTGTGGGCGGCACCATGGGCGCCAATGCTGGCTACGAAGCCTCGGTGTTGTCGTGCAGCGTGATGGCCAAAAATCTTGGCACTTGTTTGCAGCTGTTGCCCGAAGTTGCGATGAAACCGGCGTTCGCATCGACGGAAATGGCGGCGGTTTGCCAAGGCAAAATTGCCGAAGTTCGCAATCGGCTCGACGACGCCAACCAACTAGCTGCCGCACACGTGCAAAACTTGTTGTGGGGCAACGACCACGTGCGCGGCTGGATCCCCGCCGAACCGCGCATCGCTGCCATTTCACGCGATGATTTGATCGCGTGGCATAAAACATGGTTTGTGCCGAACAATGCGATCTTGGTGGTTAGCGGCGACGTGAAGCCTGCCGCGCTTAAGGCTGAGCTTGAAAAGGCTTTCGGCGGATGGAAAAAAGCCGCCGTGCCACCAACGCCAAAGTATGCACAACCGGAACTGTCGGGCATTCGGGTGCGCTTGGTTGACAAGCCAGGCCAGACCCAGACGCAGATCCGGGTTGCGCAGTTTGGCATTGCGCACGATGACCCACAATTTTTCGACGCCATGGTGTGGAACTACATCTTGGGCAGCGGCGACTTTTCGTCGCGCTTGATGAACGTGGTGCGCGTCAAAGGTGGCAAAACGTACGGCGCCAATTCCGCGCTAGACCGCAACCTTGATCGCGGCTCGTTTGTCGCTTCTACATTTACCCGCAACTCGGAAGCGCTGGCGACCACCAAACTGCTCACCGATGAACTTGCCACGATGGCCAAAGATGGGCCAACCGCGGTTGAAGTCGAACAAGCGACAGCCAACATTGCGGGCGCCTACGGCGTCCGGTTTCAATCGGCGGCCGATGTTGGAACCGCGGTGCTGGGCGCTTCGCTGCATGGCTTCAACACCGAGTACGTCGCAAGCTATGCGCAGAACATTGCCAAAGTTGATGCAGCGTCAGCGAAAACCGCCGCGAGCAAGATCATTGATCCCCGCAACTACGTGGTGGTGATGGTTGGCGATGCCAAAGACCTAGAGCCCCAACTCAAAGCCGCTGGCTGGCGCTACGACAAGGTAAGCTTCGCGGCGCCGATCGGGCCTGAGCTAGTGGTAGCGCCACTCATCGTCGATGCGAAAGCCGCTGCTGCCGCTAAAATCATGCTCGACAGCGCCTTGGCTGCCAAAGGCGGCGAAGCCAAATTGCGCGCGCTAAAATCGCTCCGCATGTCGGCGAAAGGCTCCACGCTGATTCAAGGCCAGTCGGTGGCCGTTGAATTGACGCGCACCCTGGTGATGCCTGACAAGATGCGGATCGATGCCGAGCTTAATCTTGGCCAAAAATTTGTGGTCGCGATTGGCGTTGATGGCAACAAGGGCTGGAATCAAGAAGGCGCCAATGTTAGCGACATGCCAGCCGAAGCTTTGGCCTCGGTCGAATTTGAACGCTGGCGCGACCCCGAGCTGATCCTCTTGCGCCACCTCGAAAAAGGCGCCACCATGGCCCCACTGTCCGACGATAAAATCGCAGGTCGCGGCCACGCCGTGGTGCGGTTGAGCTCGCCGATGGGGGTTAATGTCACCTTGTTTATCGATCGCGAAACCAAGATGGTTTCACGTATTTCCTTCGAAGAAGGTGGCGCCATTTCGGTCGACGATTTCGAAGACTATAAAGCCATCAACGGCATCATGGTGGCGCATACGCGGACCAGCACGGCGCCAAATCGGACTACCAAGGTTAAACTCACCAAGATCGAGTTCGATCCAACCATCGATCCGAAAGCGTTTGCTAAGCCAACCAAGTAGCCCTGCCGCCAACCGGCTAGTTTACCCTTCCCTCTTGGCGTGCAAGCGGGTAGAAACCGGTCATGGCGTCAGCACCGGAATCGACTACTTCAGACACCGTCCCTGTTTCGGCAACGCCTGCACCTCCCGCTAGCAAGCCGTTCGCAACGCACCGCCGCTTTGACCGGGCGGCTCGCTTGTTAGGCGACGCAGGTGTTGCCCGGCTTGCAAGCACGACCGTAACTGTATTCGGGGTGGGTGGTGTTGGTTCGTTTGCGGCCGAAGCGTTGGTCCGCAGCGGGGTTGGCCGCGTAATCTTGGTCGACTACGACCGTATCTGCGTGACCAACATCAATCGCCAGATTCACGCCATGAAAGGCACGCTTGGCAAACCTAAGGTGGAAATCATGGCCGACCGCCTGCGCTTGATCAATCCTGATGCCACCATCGAAACCCGGCAAGAATTTTACAGCGCTGAGAATTCCGCGCGTTTGCTGACGCCTGAGCCAGACTTCGTGGTTGACGCCATCGACAACGTCACGGCCAAGATGCACTTGATTGCGACGTGTGCGCGCGAGCGTATTCGGATTGTTTCGTGTATGGGCGCGGCGGCACGCCTCGACCCAACGATGATTCGCACAGCCGACTTGGCCGAAACGAAAAACGACCCGTTTGCCAAAAGCCTGCGCAAGAATCTGCGCAAGATGCATGGCATGGACTGCCAGCAAACGACGGGGGTAATCGCGGTGTACTCGGAAGAAGCGCCCACCCCGCCACAAGCGCTGGCCTACGATAACGGCGGCTTCGAATGCGTTTGCCCGGGTGGCACCAATGGCGTTAACGATTGCGACCACAAACACCGCATCGAAGGCTCGGTTGCGTTTGTACCATCGGTGTTCGGCATGACCGCAGCATCCGTCGTGGTACGCACGCTCACCGGCATCACGGTGCGCAAGAATCATCGTGTGCGCGACGTCCGGGTTTCGGACAATTAATGCAACGCTGGCGTGCCGTGTCGCTGCCGCTGGTGGTGGCGGGTTGGGCGGCGTGCCAAGCGCCTTTGCAAACAACTGCGCCGAAGCCCGGCGCTGCCCAGCTGCAAGCCTTGGTGCAACAGTGGGCATCCGATGCGCAGTTGAACACACCAGCGCAACTCGCAGCGCAGCTGCAGCTTGGCGAAGCAACGTGGGCCACGACGGTGGTCGCACCGTTTGCGGCAACCCGCATCGCGAGTGAACACGCCTTGCAACAAGCCGTTGCGGCTTGGTGGCCGAGCCTGCACGCCACGCCTGCGCCCACCATCACGGTGCGGCGCCACTATGCTGGCGATATGCAATTGCCTCCTGGCACCGCCCATCTGCGCTGGCTACTGCCGGTCTTGTTCGAAAGCTATGTGGTTGCGCTCAACGGCACCACGCTCGACGCTGTGTTTTGGCCAACCGCATCCGGCCAAGGCTGGCAATGGCATGCGATCGGCAATGTCGATGCAGCCCTTGCCGCCGCCGTGCAGCGCCACGTGCCCCCGCCCGCC
>ERZ795056.4716-NODE-4716-length-13995-cov-9.609469_pt1 | contig 13995 bp, 9 predicted proteins | sample MGYA00375140_ERZ795056 | MGnify/ENA primary metagenome ERZ795056 (study PRJEB30185, sample SAMN05720227) | activated sludge metagenome | isolation source: Anaerobic digester | place: USA | collected 2015-03-09 ...
TGAGCCGCGCAGCCACGGCTTCGTGGGTTTCCGCATCCGCCCGCGCTTGCCGCTATTGCCGGGCGACGAGCTCGAGAACACCGCCAACATCCACTTCGATTTCAACCCACCCGTGATCACCGAGCCGAGCGTGCTGGTGGCGGAGTTCAGTACGGGGATCAACCCGGTCGACACCGTTACACCAGGCTTGCGCGTCATCCCCAATCCAACGTTCGGACCAGTGCGGATCGATGGGAACGGAGAACAGCTCGGCTCATTGCGCGTGATGGACCTGAGCGGTCGACAGGTACTTGACACCTCCACTCCACAAACCTTTCTGGACCTTGATCTTTCGGATGTGCCCGCGGGTGCGTACGTGATCGAGAGCGCGACCGGAACAGGAACGATCCAACGGACCCGCTTGATCATCGCCGATCGACCTTGACCACCAGACTACACGTTACGATGAACAGAACGCTCACCCTCTGCATCTTCCTGCTCACCTCGTACGGTGCCCATGCCGTGCAGGTCACGCTCAATGTGTCCCCGGCGCGCTGCGGGCTCAACAATGGGCGCATCACGAGTAATGTCAGCGGTGGCCTTCCGCCATACACCTATTCATGGAGCAACGGATCCACTTCTGCAACCCTGAACGGCCTTGCCCCAGGTGAGTACACCTTGACCGTGACCGACGGGCAGGGTGGGACCGCCGAGGCGACCGGTACCATACAGGCCGTCTGGGGGCTTGGGCAACCTTCTGAACAACCGCAACAAGCCGCCTGTGCTGGTAGCTGTTCCGGCCACGTGCTCATCTACGAATCGAACTTGGGAGGTACAGCCCCCTATAACTACAGTTACTGGTCGGTCTTCCAAGAATCACCGGGCGTTCAGCGGTTCACTGGCTTGTGTCCTGATGAACCAACACCCTACACGGTCACCGACGCCAACGGTTGCTCGGGCAGCTTCACCGTCTACCCTAACGAATTCCCGGATGTACGCATACCGGTGCTTGTGAGCAGCACTCCGAGTTGCGGCGGAACGGGAGGTACGATCCTGGTCGATCAACCGGAACAACTGCATTCCTATTGGGTTACTAATCTGGAAGGCACTTATGATGAACTGCATCTATCCTGGGAGACACCCGGCCCACACGCGATCACCGACCTGCCGCCAGGGAACTACACCGTGCAGCTTTGGGACCCCCAGAACATGCAGGTCGGCTATTGCACCGGTGCGCTCAACGATGTGATCATTGGATCCTTGTCGGAACCTTGCGGCGTACTGACTGGGCGGGTCTTCCACGATGCGGATCAGAACTGCGCCTTCGATGGTGGTGACGTGGGCCTGCCCTACCGCCTGCTCACGATCGAACCCGGTACGCAACTGGCCATCACCAGTGGTACGGGGGAATACCAGCGCGCGCTGGATCCAGGGGCCTATACCGTGCAGCAGTCGTTGATCGAAGCCGAGCAATTGTGTCCGACCACGGACCCTGTACCTTTCACTATCCCAGCCGGCGGTGGCACGGTGACCGTGGACTTCGCCGACAGCAGCACCGTCCAACACGATGTGGAAGTCTTCGTCTCGACCCATGTGGCTGCACGGCCGGGGTTCCCCACTAGGGTCAGCATCTCCTTGCAGAACCGCTCCTTCTACCCGAGTGGAGAACTCGCCATCGCACTGGACTATGACCCGTTGTTGCAAGACCCCGGTCTTTCAACGTGGTCTCATCCCGGGTTGCCCGCATTCGGTGTTGCCTACTTCACCTTCGATGCCTTGGTGCCTGCCGATATCGGCCTGCTGGGTCAGGAACTGGTGTACACCGCCACCGTCACGAATACGACCTTCGAGCAGAACACGACCAACAACACCTACTCGGCTACGCGCCTCATCACGGGCAGCTACGACCCTAACGATAAACGCGGCGTGGCTAGCACGAGCCGAAGCGATGACCAGTTCTTCATTGGTGCGGACGAATGGATCGACTACACGGTCCGCTTCCAGAACACAGGTACTGACACCGCATTCACCGTGGTGATCCGCGATGTGATCGAGGAAGACCTGGACATCGAGAGTCTGCAGATGCTCGCGGCTTCGCACGCCTTCACTCCCTCAATCGGGGATGGACGCGAACTCGTGTTCACCTTCAGCGATATCCTACTGCCCGATAGCACGACAGACTTACTGGGGAGCCAGGGCTTCGTAGCCTTCCGGTTGAAGCCGCACACCGGCCTGTTGCCGGGTGATGTGATCGAGAACACGGCGAGCATCTTCTTCGACTTCAATGAAGCGATCATCACGAATACCACGGAGCATGCAGCGGAGTTCAGCACCGAGGTAAGAACGACCGATCCCGGTGAGATCTCCCTTTCCCCAGTGCCCACGGCTGATCGGCTGGTGATCACCACCAACACGCCTATCCATAAATTCTTCGTGCATACTGCAGATGGGCGTATCGTGCTAGAAGGAACAGCCTCAGACACGCAGCATGTGCTCATGTTCCAGGACCTGCCCGATGGAGCCTATGTGCTCTCCGCCTTGACCACAGACGGTCAACGTCTGACGGATCGATTCATCAAACAGTCTACCCGATGACCCTACTGCGTACCCTTATCGGCTCATTGCTCATTTCGCTCACCGGAGGAGCGTTCGCGCTGACGCTCAACCTGGTGCCGAGCCACCCGACCTGCAACTACCCGAGTGGTCATATCAGCGTTTTCGCTTCGGGCGGAACACCACCCTATACCTATCAATGGAGCACGGGTGCCACCACACAGGACATTTCGGATCTACTTCCAGGGATCTATTCCGTCACCGTTACGGATGCGCTCGCCACTCAAGAGACCGCAGAGGTGGAGCTCGTTGCTACACCCTATACCTTGTTCATCACCACCTCGAACTTGCCTTGGTGTACTGCGCCGTACCATACGCTGGAAGACCCCCTCATATCGGGGCTACAGAACAATTGGACCGTGAATGGCTTACCGGTCGAGACAACTTCGACTTGGCCGTATGGTTTGCGTTTTCCTGCTTCGCCCTCTGATACCTGGTTCGAGTATCCTATTGATGACGGCAATGGATGCACGGGGACCGTTTCTGGGACTAATGGCGAGCAGATCATTGAATGGCCGGAGATCAGCGTGGTGAGCGTGGAACCGAGTTGTGCCGACGGTGCCTTCGGCGCCATCCATGTCCAGGTCAGTGGAGAATTCCCACCCAACTTGCTGTATACGCCATACATCGCTGTGATCGACGATGCCGGCATCAACCCCTCCCTCTTCATCATTCCGGAAGTCGGTGGCGGTGGTAACACCAGCGGCCTGGCTTCCGGAACGTACGGCCTGCGCTGGTGGATCGGCGTCACCGCGGAATCGCTCGGCGGCCCATGCCCCATCGATACGGTTTGGGTGACCGTACCGAATACCGCTGAGACCTGCGGCCAGTTGACCGGTACAAGCTATGTGGATGCCAACGAAGACTGCCTGCGCGACCCGGGCGAATGGGGCATACCGTATAGTCCCTTGTTGATCCAGCCAGGCGACGAGATCGTCTTGACCGATCAGGACGGGAACTTCAACATTCCCCTCGTTTATGGTGCCTACACCCTGGCCCAGCAGGATCCGTTCTTGGAACTGCTCTGCCCGCCCGCGCAGCCGATCGACTTTACCATCAGTCCGGGCCAAACAGTGGTCGACCTCGCCAACAGCAGTGCTCAGCCATTGGACTTGAGCGCCTCGATCACGGGTGGTGTGTTCAGGCCTGGCTTCGAAACGAGCTACGCCCTGAACGTGCGTAACCTATCTGCACAACCAAGCGGCAATGCCACGCTCACCATCACCTTGGACCCCGCCTTGTCGCAGGTCCACATCCACCCTGTTCCCAGTTCGATCAACGGGAACATCATCACCTGGGAACTTCCGACGATAGGCCCCTATGCCACGTTCAATGGGCACGTGCGCGTGGTGGTCCCCGCAGCAACACCGCTGGGCAGCCTGCTCAACACCACATTGGTCATCACCACCGCCGTACCCGATGCCAATGCCGCGAATGATGTGGACGTGGCCCTGGACGAAGTCGTGGGCAGCTATGACCCCAACGACAAACGTGCCATCACCAGCTCACGCGCGAGTGATGACCTCTACTTCATCAACGACGATGAATGGATCGACTACACCATTCGTTTCCAGAACACCGGCACCTTCTACGCGGAGTTCGTGGTGATCACCGATACGCTGCCCGCGACATTGGACTTGCTCACCTTCGAACAAGGAGCGGCTTCACATCCATTCACTGTTCAATTCAAACCGGGCCGTATCGTGGAGTGGCGCTTCGACAACATCTTTCTTCCAGACAGTACCACCGACGAACCTGGCAGCCACGGCATGGTGAAGTTCCGCATCAGACCAAGGGCAACGCTATCACCCGGAACGGTGATCGAGAACACCGCGAACATCTTCTTCGACTTCAATGAGCCAGTGATCACCGAGCCGAGCGTGTTGGTGGCGGAGTTCAGTACAGAGGTGGATGGATCGGTAACGCCAGCTCTCCATGTATCGCCGAATCCAGCCAATGACCAAGTCCGTGTGGTTTCTGCTGAACAACTCGTGCGCATCACGCTCACCGGAATGGATGGCCGGATCCTGCTTCAACAACCCGCAACGAGTACCACATCGATCGTCCACCTTGATCAGCTCCCTGCGGGAACGTATGTGTTGTCGGCATTCCACCATGACGGGTCGGTAGACTATTCGAAACTCACCAAGTTCTAACACCGACGGCAGCCATGAGCTCCACGATCCGTTCGATCCTTCTGTGTACAACGCTGATCTGCGCGATCCCCGGAGCATATGCGTTCATCGTTGGTGGGGAGGTGACCCATGCGCGGTGTGGCCAATCGAACGGCAGCATCATTGTCTATCCGATCGGCGGCTCGGGTAACTACACCTACCTATGGGATCCCGTGCCTCCGACCGGCCAAGGAACACCGCTGGTCAGTGACCTTGCTCCAGGCTCCTACACGGTATCCGTTACCGATGGAACCGGAGAGACCGTGTCCGAAACCTTCACGGTACTGGGCTACTCCGATCTGCTCGGCTCCGACTTTCAGCAGCCTGCACAGGATGGGCATGCGAACTGCCCCGGTGGCTGCGGCGGGCAATTCCGTGTGCCCGAGAGCTACCTGCCCGGTGTGGCACCCTACACCTACAGTGAGCCGGTCCAAGGCTACGATGGACTCGGTGAACCGTTCTTCTTCGTCCCCGGTGGAGCCTGTTCCGGTGAAGCTTATCAGATCACGGTGACCGATGCCACCGGCTGTTCCGGGGTGATGAACGTGACCATCGCCGGCGCCCAGATCGGGCAGCCACCCATGGTGGTGAGCAGCATCACCGGTGCTTGCTCGGGGCCCGGTGGTCAAGGTGGTTCGGCCACCTTCACCAACATCTATGATGGGCAGTTCTTCGCCCCACCCATGATGATCGTGGATCTGAACGGACTTGGTCAAATGCAACAGGTCGCCACCGGGAATACGATCACCTTCAACGGTCTACCGCCCGGAACCTATACCCTACAACGGCAGTGGGACTACATGGCTTACCCCTGCGGCGAGCAGATCCCCTTCACCATTCCCGACCTCGGCGTGGCATGTGGTTCAGTGAGCGGACAGGTCTTCATCGACAACAACTCCGATTGTGCACGTGGTCCTTTCGAGGTGGCCGTACCCGAACAGGTGCTCACCATCCAACCTGGACCGCAGTACGCTATCACGGATACTGATGGACACTACAGCATAGACCTCGGTGATGGATCGTATACCATTGAGCAGAACGACAACACCCTGATCCAACTCTGTCCAGTAGCAACGCCAGTGCCGTTCACCTTGGCGGGTGATGCGCAGGTGGTGGACCTTGCTGATAGCAGCACGATCCAACTCGACCTCGTGACCCAGTACGGGAACAGCGCCGCACGACCAGGATTCCCCTTCACCTACTCCTTGCGCGCCCGGAACTTGAGCGCACAGCTGAGCGGTGTAGTGACGCTTAGCATGACATTCGACCCGAACCTGGTGTACAACTCGGCCTCCATCACGCCCACCAGCGTTGTAGGTAACCTCATCACGTGGACCCTTCCGGAGATCAATGCGCTCGGATCATATTCGCTGAACGTCCAGTTCACCGTGCCTCCCGCCACACCCATCGGTACGATGCTGACAGGATCCTTCACCGCGGCAACGGAACAAGTGGATGTGGTGCCCGGTAACGACTCGGTGGATCTCACGACCATGGTCACCGGCAGCTACGACCCCAACGACAAGCACGCCTTCACGAGCACCCGAAGCAGCGATGATCTCTACCTGATCGGGACCGATGAATGGATCGATTACACCATCCGTTTCCAGAACACTGGCACTGATACCGCTTTCACCGTTGTGGTGACGGACACGCTTAGCGAGGTGCTCGATATGGCCACCTTCCAACAAGGGGTGGCCTCGCATCCGTTCTCGGTCTCTTTCAAACCAGACCGCGTGGTGGAATGGCGTTTCGCGAACATCCTGCTGCCCGATAGCAACGTGAACGAAGTAGCCAGCCATGGCCTGGTGACCTTTCGGATCAGACCTGTTGAACCACTGATCGCAGGAACGGTGATCTCCAATACCGCGAATATCTTCTTTGACTTCAACGAACCCGTGATCACCGAACCTAGCGTGTTGGTGGCGGAGTTCAGCACCGGGGTGCGTGATGAAGGAATGCTTGAATTACGCGTGTTCCCGAATCCGACGGATCAATACATCGACATCTCCACGAACGATGCCCTGATCACAACGCTGACCGTTACCAACACCGATGGTCGCATGGTACTGACCCGGTCTTCGAACAGTCCTACTCTGACAGTTGATGTTCACTCCTTACGCGCTGGCGCCTATTTCGTGGAAGCCACGCTCACCAATGGGAAGGTAATTCGAGGACGATTCATCAAGAACTGATCACCATGCGAAAAGAACTACTCCTCTGCGTTGCCTTGGCCACTTGCTCCTGGGCTTCGGCGATGACCGTCGTCGTCGTCGTTCAGAACGAGACCTGTTCCTATGCGAACGGAAGGGCCTCCGCTGTGGCTCAAGGTGGTGTTCCGCCCTACAGCTACCTGTGGAGTAGTGGTGAGACCACCGACGCATTGACCAACCTAAGCGCGGGGACATACACGGTTACCGTGACCGACTTCGTGGGCACACAGTTCACGAGCGAAGGGACCGTGGTATCGGAGAACTATCCTCCTTTGCAGGGGATCACCCATTCGATCTGTCCAGGCCAGGACTACCACGACTTCTTCTTTCCGCCTGCGGCACCCGACATGCCAGACCAAGGTCCTTGGTATACCGACCAGGTACCCGTGGTGGAGATCCAAACACCCGACGAGATCACACGGTACCACTTGGACTTCGGCCAAGCGGTTCCAGGTACTGGATATAGCGTCACTTACTACGATTCGAACGGATGTTCCGGGATACAGACCGGTACCATCGGTGGTCCGTTGCCCCCTTGGCCCGACTTCGCCGTGGTGGATGTGGAAGGATCTTGCGCGAACTCGTCCGATGGAGCACTCACATTCGCTGCAGACCCCGAACCATCGCTGGATGCCTACTGGATCGTGAAACCGCAAGGTGGCGGGGAATACGAGTGGCTTCCCGTTTCGCCAGACTTCGAAGAACCGAGCCTCTTCACTTTTTCCGGTCTTGGACCAGGGAACTACTGGCTCATGCATCGTCTTGCGGTCACCTACTCGATCGTTCAAGGTGGTGGATGCGCATCGGACAGTGTATTGGTGACCATCCCGAACCTGGGCTCAACGTGCGGTACCATTACGGGTAGCACCTACATGGACCTCAATAGCGATTGCATCGATAACGAGGTGGATGCCGTGAGCGTGGTGGTGGAGATACAACCCGGACCATTCTACGCCACTGGTGGTCAAGGGTACTCGGTCGTGGTCCCCAACGGCAGCTATACGCTCACCACCAACGGGCCATCCATCGAGCAGAGTTGTCCAGCGTCGGCCATGGTGAATGGGAACACGGTGGTGGCGAACATCGGCCATCAACCTACCGTGCCCATGGATATCGCCATCAGCATCGCGTCCGGTCCTGCTCGTCCTGGTTTCCTGATGGACCACTACATCCATTTGGAGAACCAATCGCCATCATCAACTGGTTCAACCACCACTACGCTCACGTTCGATCCGTCGCTCACGTTCGTTTCCTCCATCCCAGCACCCACGAGCCAATCCAGCGGAACCATCACCTGGGACCAGAGCGCACTAGGGTTCTTTCAGGAGAGGGACCTTCGGGTGCGGTTACAAGTACCACCCGAGGTGGGCCTGATCGGCACGGAACTCCTCGCGACAGTCACCACCGTTCCAGCGAACACCGACGGCGATCCTGCCAACAACACGAGCACTTCGACGGTCACGGTCACCGGCAGCTTCGACCCCAACGACAAGACCGCACACACCAGTTCGCGCATCAGCAACTCGTCTTTCATTCTTGATCAGGATGTCTGGATCGATTATGTGATCCGGTTCCAGAACACGGGCACGGATACTGCCTTCAACATCATCGTTACGGATACGCTGCCAACCTACCTTGATCCGGCTTCGATCTCCATGGTCGCAGCCTCGCACCCGCATGCTTGGAGCGTGGAAGGGCAAGGCACGGTGAAGTTCATCTTCCCCATGATCCTGCTTCCTGATAGTAATGTGAACGAACCAGCCAGCCACGGCCTCTTGAGTTTCCGGATCCGGCCACGAGCACCGCTCGTTCCAGGTACGGTGATCGCCAACACGGCCAACATCTACTTCGACTTCAATCCGCCCGTGATCACCGAGCCGAGCGTGCTGGTGGCGGAGTTCAGTACGGGAGTGAAAGGATCTTCGATGAACACCATTGAGATCTGGCCTGTCCCAACGAAAGATCGGCTGAACATCAAAGCGAGTTCACCCATTTCCAGCGTACGCGTGCTCGCCAGCGATGGTCGTGAAGTCAAGATCCCTAAACAGGCAGCATTTTCAACTGTAGATGTGTCTTGTCTACAAGCAGGAGCCTATCTCCTGGTCGTGGGATACGCGGGAGGTACAGAGTCACGCCGACGATTCATCATCCAAAAATGAGACACCAACTGATCGCCCTCCTGATCGTTGCTTCGCCCTTGAGCGCGGTCGCTTCACTTTCGGTCACCATCGAACACTCCGATGCCACCTGCAACTACGCGGATGGTATCGCTACCGCTCTTGCCTCCGGTGGTCAGCCGCCCTATACCTACCTCTGGAGTACGGGGGAAACCACCAGTCAAGTCTACCTCGCTGCGGGTGTGTACTCCGTCATCGTTACAGACGCGTTAGGGGAAGAGATGGCTGCGGATGTCACCATAGCGTCGGCTCCCTATGTGCTCATCGGCGGTGGTGGATATGCCTTCTGTACCGGGCCTACGAACGTGTTCGAAGGTGCCATGCCAGAGGGTCAATCGGTCGGTCCTTGGTACGTGGACGGCATGCCCGTTTGGTCGATGGATGATGGCTCAGGGCGGTACTCTTTCCCTGTTTCAGGCATCACTGGGCAAGTCCATACGATCACGGATGGCAACGGATGTACCGGCACCATCACGGAGTCACCGGTTTGGCCTGTTAGCGCTTGGCCCGAGGTGACCGTGACCCAAGTGGAACCCAGCTGCCTAGCCTCTGGCGATGGCCGTATCCGGGTGACGTCCTCGGCACAAGCCGCATTCGGTACCTGGCTGCATCTGGCGCGCCCTGATGGACAGGAGACCTACCAGGCTTACACTCCTGATGCGAATGGTGTTGTGGTCTTCAATGCGTTGCAACCTGGGCTCTATGGGGTGCACTGGTGGCTCGGCTACACAGCCGAAGCGGCAGACCCTGGCGAGTGCACCTATGATACCTTGTGGGTGAACGTCCCGGACATCAGCCCCTTCTGCGGCAGCGTAAGTGGTACCAGTTGGTTCGATATGGATGGAGATTGTATCCGTGGACCGAATGAGGTCGGTGTACCCTACAGCACGTTACTTATCGAACCCGGTGGCGAGATCGCCATCACGGACGGAACCGGCCATTTCCTCTTCGGCATGGCGGATGGTTCGTACACCTTGGAGCAAACGGACCCCACCTTGATCACCGTCTGCCCAGCCGTACAACCTGTTCCCTTCACCGTGAACGGTGATGATCAGACGATCGATCTGGCCAATGGATCCACGGTGCCTTTAGACCTTTCCATCGACCTCGCTAGCGGTGTGTTCAGACCTGGATTCCAAACTTCCTATGCCGTGTACCTGCGCAACATCTCGCCGCAAATAAGCGGGCCATTGGCACTCACCGTGCAGTTGGACCCGACCTTGACCTTCCTTGCTGCAAGTGTGGCACCGACCTCCGTTGCCGGTCAAACACTCACCTGGAACCTGCCAGCGTTGGAGAGCTTCGCGATGCAGAACCTCTTCATAGACGTTCAAGTGCCCGTTGGCACACCACTTGGTCTTAGCCTGACCACGACCGCTGAGCTGTCCAACCTATTCGCAGAATCGACCTTGCTGAACAATACGGCCGTTGAACAAAACACAGTGGTGGGCAGTTATGACCCGAATGACAAACGCGCGGTAACCAGCTCGAGAGCCAGTGAAGACCTCTACTTCATCGACGCGGACGAATGGATCGACTACACCATCCGTTTCCAGAATACCGGCACCTTCCCTGCTGAGTTCGTGGTGATCACCGATACCATCGCTTCCGAGTTGGACATGCTCTCCTTCGAGCAAGGTGCGGCGTCCCATCCCTTCAGCGTTTCATTCAAACCCGGCCGTGTGATCGAGTGGCGCTTCGATGATATCCAACTACCGGATAGCGCCAGCGACGAACCGGGTAGCCATGGCCTGGTGAAGTTCAGGATGAAGCCCCGCCTGCCATTGGTCGCTGGCACAGTGATCGAGAACATCGCCAATATCTTCTTCGACTACAACGAACCGGTGATCACCGAGCCGAGCGTGTTGATGGCGGAGTTCAGCACGGGTCTCCTGCGAACGCCAACAACGGATCTACGACTATTCCCCAACCCGGCCACAAGCATCCTTCACATCGCAGATCCTACACTTTTCCAAGGCGCACTGGTTTGGAAGATCCAGAGCCTCGATGGGCGTGACGTACTCCTTGGGAAAAGCACGACTTCCGATGTTGGCATCGATGTATCGATGCTCGCATCGGGCACTTATCTTCTCGTCATCGATCACGATGAACGGAGGATGACCACACGATTCTCCTGTACGGGATCGTTCCGCTGAACCCTACAGCAAGAGGAGCTTTCCCTGAATGCCTCGTAAGTGTCTTCAGCGGGCACGATCAGCCGCGCTCGATGGCGCATACTAACGGATCTTAGCTTGCCCACCGTTGCCTTTGACGGGAGCTTTGAAGCTCCAATGTACACGGCATGTCGCACACTCTCCTCGTGGCCTTTTCGATCCTGACCGCGTTCGTGGCTCACGCTCAGGGAGTAGGAGGCATCAACAACCAGACCCCGGATGCCAGCGCGCTATTGGACCTGACCAGCACCGACCGTGGTCTCCTCGTGCCACGGATGACGGCCATACAGCGCAACGCCATACCGGTCCCTGCGCTCAGCTTGATGATCTTCAACACCGCCACGGCGCGCTTCGCGTGACATTCGTAGATGGCATCGTAACGCATGCCGCTTGATGAAACCCTAAATAGTCAGCGCTCAACCGCAAGCGACAGTTGGAGTGATATCCTGGACGTGCATGCGCTCACTGTAGTGAAGGCGCCGCCCGAACTAGCCGGTCTTTGCTACTGTGGACAGGAATGGGTGGCTTTGGCCAAGCGATGGACAAGTCGGCCGAGGCCTTTACCCTTAAGGGCGGTTCAGCCATGCTGACGTGACTTTCGTTCCTTTGTCCATCGTGCGACCCGAGTTCACCCCGAAACTCTTCACCCTTTGGAAAGCGGGTATTCCTCGGGCACAGCTCCGCGCTGATGTGATCTCGGGTGTGATCGTTGGCATCGTTGCGTTGCCGTTGGCCATCGCCTTCGCCATCGCATCCGGGGTGCCGCCCGATAAAGGACTGATCACGGCCATCGTCGCTGGTTTCGCCATTTCGGCCTTCGGGGGTAGTCGGGTGCAGATCGGCGGACCCACCGGTGCCTTCATCGTCATTGTATACGGCATTGTTCAACAGTACGGCATCGAGGGGCTGGTCATCGCCACCTTCATGGCGGGTGTCCTGCTTGTGCTGATGGGGCTGATGCGCGCAGGCAAGCTGCTGAAGTACTTCCCCCATACCCTCATCGTCGGGTTCACCGCAGGGATCGCGCTCATCATCCTGACCACCCAGGTGAAGGAACTCCTCGGCTTGCACATGGGTGCCCTTCCCAGTGGGGCGGTACAGCAATGGATGGCTTACGCGAGCGAGTTGCATAGCATCAACCCGTGGGCAGTGGCGCTGGCCGCATTGTCCATCGCCCTTGTGGTGTTCACTCCACGCGTCACCCGATACATCCCTGGTCCGTTGGCTGCGATCATCGCGTGTACGGCCTTGGCCTGGGGATTCGAACTTCCTGTGGAGACCATCGCCGGACGCTTCGGTGCCATTCCTCAAACACTACCTATCCCTCACTTTCCGCGCTTGGACTTGGCGACCGTACGTGAACTTATACAACCCGCAGTGGCGATCGCGTTGCTCGGTGCTATCGAATCGCTGCTGAGCGCGGTAGTAGCCGACGGCATGATCGGCGGTCGGCACCGCAGCGACATGGAACTGATCGCACAAGGCGGTGGCAACATGCTCTCCGCATTGTTCGGCGGTATACCGGCCACCGGTGCCATCGCGCGCACGGCCACCAACGTGAAGAATGGCGGCCGTACGCCGATCGCCGGCATGGTACACGCGATCACACTACTGGTCATCATGCTGTTGGCTGCTCCCCTGGCCGGCCGCATCCCACTCGCTGGTCTGGCTGGCATCTTGGTGGTGGTGGCGTACAACATGAGCGAGTGGCGCAGCTTCGTGAGCGCATTGAAAGGACACCGCTACGACGCGTTGGTACTGGTGGTCACCTTCCTGCTCACGGTGATCTTCGACCTGGTGCTCGCGATCGAGGTGGGTATGGTGTTGGCCGCTTTCCTCTTCATGAAACGCATGAGCGATATCACCGACCTGAAGCCCGTGTTGACCGAGGGCGGCGCGACGGAGGAAGGCGAAGTGTCCGTGCCGCCAGGCGTGCGTGTGTTCGACGTGAGCGGACCGCTCTTCTTCGGCGCTGCGCAGAAATTCCAGGATGTGCTCTCGGAGATCAACGATCGGCAACGGGTCATCATCATAAGACTACGCCATGTGCCGATGGTCGATGCAACAGGGATGCACCGCATCGGGCACATCGTTCAACAGCTGGAACGGCAGCGCAAGCAGGTGGTCATCACGGATGTAGTGCCCAGCGTGGCGGATGAACTGCGCGTGCAGCCCTGGTTCCGCGAGGACCTACTTGCAAAGAACGTGGAGGAGGCCTTGAGCAGGATCGGCGGGTAACGAACAGGCGCCAAAGCACCTCCGTTGCAATGCATGAACAGCAGTGACGCCGCTATCATGAGCTGGTCGGTCCCGGATATGGACCCTCCATACATCGTTGATCAATATCGGATACGGAACGGTACCAAGATCGAAGCATGCGCGGCCACCACCGATCCGTTCACGTGGGCCGGCACCCAAAGCGGCATGTTCCGCACCAAGCGTAAGGCTTCCTGGTGAAGTTCGGGATGGGGCTCGCCCTTGGGAACATGAACGTTGGTAAGGTGGCCATCGGGCCGTACAACGAACGCGACAAGCACCCTCCCCTCGGAGCCGATCTCCAGCGCCACTTCTGGATAGATGAGGTTCGTGTCCAAGTATGTGCTCAGGGCCTCGTTCCCTCCAGGAAAAACCGGTTGGAAGTCAACCACACGGCGGATACTGTCGG
>ERZ795056.4717-NODE-4717-length-13991-cov-14.278344_pt1 | contig 13991 bp, 12 predicted proteins | sample MGYA00375140_ERZ795056 | MGnify/ENA primary metagenome ERZ795056 (study PRJEB30185, sample SAMN05720227) | activated sludge metagenome | isolation source: Anaerobic digester | place: USA | collected 2015-03-09 ...
TGTGGCGGCCATCAGAAAATTCTCGGTGCCAGTCACTGTCACCATGTCGGTTGTAATGCGTGCGCCCCTTAGGCGACTCCAGCCTTTGGGCAGGCTGGCGTACATATAGCCATGCTCCACTGAAATTTCGGCGCCCATCGCCGCCAGGCCCTTGATGTGCTGATCCACAGGCCGCGAACCGATAGCGCAACCGCCAGGCAGGGACACCTTGGCCTTACCAAATCGGGCCAGCAAGGGCCCCAATGCCAGCACCGAAGCACGCATGGTTTTGACCAGTTCATACGGTGCTTCGGGTTTGATCGGGTCAGCCGCGTGGAACGACATGCCGCCACGTTCGCCGTGCGTTTCGGTCTTCACACCCATGTTGTCGAGCAGGCGGCGCATGGTGGCCACGTCCTGCAGGCGTGGCACGTTCAGCAAATGAACAGGTTCACTGGTGAGCAACGTGGCGCACATTTCCGGCAGCGCCGCGTTCTTGGCACCTGAAATTTGAACTTCGCCAGACAACTGGCGACCACCCCGAATCAACAACTTATCCATATGTTCTCTTTATGCCGTTCAATGAAAGCGACTAGTTTTCACGAGATGCCCATTCGGCGGGTGTGAAGGTTTTCATGGACAGGGCATGCACCTCGTCCGTATGCATTTTCGCACCGAGCGTAGCGTAAACACGCTGGTGTCGGGCAATCGGGCGCTTACCTTCAAACTCTGCAGAAACAATGGTGGCGTACCAATGTCTACCGTCACCTTCCAGTTCACAGTATTGGCAGTTCAAGCCCGTCTGGATGATGGATTTCAGTTCGTCGGCTGTCATAAAAATTTCTTACCGGTTAATTAACCGCGGATTTTGTAGCCTGTGCGGAGCAGGTATATGGCGATCCCGCTCACTGTGGTCAGTACAAAACCTACAACGCCCAGACTCAACCATGGTGATACGTCACTAGCGCCGAAAAATCCGTAGCGAAACCCGTCAATCATGTAGAAAAAAGGATTGAGATGACTTACACCCTGCCAGAACGCTGGCAGTGAATGGATGGAATAAAAAACGCCGCTGAGGAACGTCATGGGCATGACGACAAAATTCTGGAATGCTGCAAGTTGGTCAAATTTTTCAGCCCAAAGGCCGGCGATCAGGCCCAATGTGCCCATCAAAGCTGCTCCCATAACAGCAAATACCAGAATCCACAACGGCGCAACAAAACTGATGTCTGTGAACAGCGCGGATACAGCAAACACACCGATACCAACAACCAGGCCGCGAATAATGGAAGCGCCGACATAGGCGACAAACCAGTTCATATAGGACAAGGGAGTGAGAAGCAAAAACACCAGATTGCCCATCACCTTGCTCATGATCAATGAAGACGAGCTGTTGGCAAATGCATTTTGCAGCAAGCTCATCATGGCAAGTCCTGGCACCAGAAATGCGGTGTAACTCACGGTGTCATAAACCTTGACGTGTGACTCCAGCGCATGCCCGAAAATTAGCAGGTAGAGCATGGCAGTCAATACCGGGCCTGCCACCGTCTGAAAAGCCACTTTCCAGAAACGTAAAACTTCCTTGTACAACAGGGTTTGCCAGCCGTTCATGATGGTTGGACCTCCAATGCGGCCACCGACTGATGTCCTTTGTTCATCACGTCCAGAAATACATCCTCAAGGTCAGCCTTGCGGATCTCGACATCATGCGCAACCAGACCCGCTTCCCGCACAGCTGCCAGGTACTGCTCGATCGCCAGCGCATCGTTGGCAGGAAACTGCACGATTCTCCCCGTAATACGTGCCTTGTCGGCCAGTACTTTGGGAAGTTCGCTATCAACTTTGAATCGAAGCACATTGCTGGAAGCAGCCTTCAGCAATTCACTGGTATGGTCAAGTGCCACAATTCGGCCCGACTTGAGCATGGCAATACGGCCGCACAGGGCTTCAGCCTCCTCCAGGTAATGCGTGGTCAGCAGGACCGTGTGGCCTTGTTTGTTGAGCTTTGCAATAAATTGCCACAGCGTCTGGCGTAACTCGACGTCAACGCCAGCAGTAGGTTCGTCCAGCACGATCACTGGCGGCTTATGGACCAGCGCCTGGGCAACTAATACCCGTCGTTTCATACCACCCGACAGCTGCCGCATATTGGCATCGGCTTTGTCCGCAAGACCCAGGCTTTCGAGCAACTCATCTATCCATGCGTCATTGTTCTTCACACCAAAGTAGCCTGACTGGATGCGCAGGGCTTCACGGACATTGAAGAAAGGATCGAACACCAGCTCTTGCGGGACTACACCCAGACTACGACGGGCCTGCGCGTAATCAGCCTGGACGTCATAGCCAAGCACACGTACGTGACCAGCATTGGCACGGGTGAGGCCAGCCAAAATACTGATCATGGTGGTCTTGCCAGCCCCGTTAGGACCCAAAAGACCGAAAAACTCACCCTCCTCAATGTCCAGACTCACGCGATCAAGCGCCAGAAAGGTAGCGCCTTTTGGGCCGCGAGGTGAGGGATAGGCTTTGGAGACAGACTGGAATGAGATAGCGGGCATGAGAGCCTGCTATTTTAAGCTGACGGCAGTCAAACGGCCGGGAGCAATTCACCAATACCGTACAAACCGGCCAGATCGCGCAACCGCACGGGCATCGCGCTGATCGACAGACTTCGGCCATGTCCGAGACATTCCCGACGCAACTCCAGCAATACGGCCAGCGCAGAAGAATCAAAACGCTGCAATCCTGCTCCATCCACCACAACGGCGGAACCAGATTGCGAATTCAGCCCCTGAACCAACATCTGCAGGCACGCATTGGCCTGCAGATGCGTCAGCTCGGAGGGCAAAACAAGCATCAGGAAACCTTTTTTGCGTTGGCCTTGTTGCGCTCGGTCAAAGCCGCAATCAAGCCATCGAGACCTTTGGCGTTGATCTCTTGTGCAAATTGGCTACGGTAAGTTTCGACCAGCCAGACACCCAGCACGTTCAGGTTGTAGATCTTCCAGCCCGCGCCTTGCCCAGGTGTTTTCTCCAGCCGGTAATCCAGCTGTATGGGCTCGCCACGGCCTTTGATCTCCGTCTTGACAACGACTTCCTTGTCTTCAGGTGCCGCTCTCAAAGGTTTGACAGAAATGGTCTGATCGTTCACTTGCGCCAGCGCACCGGCATAGGTACGCACAAGCAGAATCTTGAATTCTTCCTGTAGCCGTTTTTTCTGGTCAGGCGTTGCCTGCCGCCAGCCGGGGCCGACTGCCGATGAAGTCATGCGTTCAAAATTGACGTTTGGCATGATTTTGGTTTCGACCAGAGTCACCACCTTGGCGGTGTCTCCTGTCTGAATGCTCTTGTCGGCCTTGATGGACTCCAGCACGTCTGTTGACAGGCGTTTGACAAGCGCCTCGGGTGCCTCGTCTCCAGTCTGCGCCATACAGGCGCCTGCGAATACGAGGCCAGTCAACAAACTGGTGCCTAGTTTTCCGAAAAATCGACGTTTCATGTATGTAACCCCAGTAAGCGGATCAATCCGCAGTTCCATAACGCGCCAAGGCCTGGTGACGCTGACCATTCATTTACTTTGGCCCTATTCATCAACCGGTTCCTCTTTGGACTCGCGCTCAAGCCCATCAAAAACCTGGCTCTCACGACGCTGCAAAAACACATCGCGCGCAAACGTGTATTTATCCAGTGCTGCTTCATCCAGCACGTCTCCAGCACGCAACAGATTGGCGCGCAATTCCAGTGCGCGCAGGACATACAAGGCCCCGCGAACCGTGCCATCGTTCAATTGACCAACCAGATCTGCCTGTGATTCCACACCAAAGGCCAGCGAATCTCGCAACGTAGATGGCCCGTAAATGGGCAACACAAAATACGGACCCGTTGGCACACCCCAGCGCCCCAGTGTTTGACCAAAATCTTCTCTGTAACGTTCAAGATGGATCTCACTGGCTAGATCCAGCACGCCGCCAAAACCGAGGAAAAAATTGACATTGAAGCGCACGAGACTGACGGCAGCTACCTCACCCTTCAGCTGCAACGCACCATTCAAGGCCGTCCACAGTTGTGTCAAGTTGCCAAAGAAATTACTCAGACCTGTGCGAACCACGGCAGGCGTTACGGTTTTGTAGGCCGTTGCGGCGGGCTTCAAAACAGCACCATCCACCGACTCGTTGAATTTGGTCATGTCCCGGTTGTAGGGCTCCCAAGGATCCTTGGGGTTCGCGTTGGGACCTGTGGCGCAGCCCGTCAATAGGGCAATGCCCAGAATGCCCGTCAGCAGGCGGGCACGTTCAGCTACTTTTTTTATAGCGAATTGCCACCCGATAACCCTATTCACTTTTTGACTCCGTTCGCTGGCGCACTACCACCATCTGCCGCCTTGTTAAACAAGAACTGACTGATCAGATTCTCCAGCACGACCGCTGACTGGGTAGTACCTATCGTGTCGTCGGCAACCAGCGTCTTGTCATCCGAGCCAGCTTCAATGCCGATGTACTGCTCACCCAGCAATCCGCTGGTCAAAATCTTCAGTGAACTGTCTTTGGGAAAAGAATACTGCTTCTCCAGCATCAATGCCACTTTGGCCTGGAAGGACTTGTCGTCAAACGTGATGGATTCCACACGACCGACGACGACACCACCGCTGCGAACGGCGGCTTTGGGTTTAAGTCCACCGACATTGTCAAATTTCGCGCTGACCCGATAAGTTGACTGAAAACTCAAGGACAGCAGATTGGCCGACTGGAGCGCCAGAAACAAGATGGCAGCGGCCCCAATCAGGACAAACAGCCCCACCCAGACATCGTTTTTTGAGCGTTGCATCCCACTCTCCTAAATCGTAAACATCATGGCAGTCAGGATGAAATCCAGACCAAGAACCGACAACGAAGCCACCACCACGGTTCGGGTAGTGGCGCTGGCCACGCCCTCCGGCGTGGGTTGCGCATCAAACCCCTGAAGCAGGGCAATAAAGGTCACCGTAAATCCAAAAACAATGCTCTTGAGAATCCCGTTGCCTACGTCTTTCCAAACATCCACGCCTGCCTGAATCTGGCTCCAGAACGAGCCACCGTCGACACCAATCATGAGCACACCCACCACCCAGCCACCGATGATGCCAGTTGCACTGAATACAGCGGCCAGCAGGGGCATGGTGATGACACCAGCCCAAAACCGTGGCGCCAGAATCCGCTGCACTGGATCGACCGCCATCATCTCCATGACGCTGATTTGCTCACCCGCTTTCATCAGCCCGATTTCGGCTGTTAGCGAAGTCCCGGCCCGACCGGCAAATAACAGTGCAGTAACAACGGGTCCCAGTTCCCTGACCAGGGTAAGCGTTACCAAAAGACCCAACGCCGAAGATGACCCATATCGTTGCAGTGTGTAGTAGCCCTGCAGACCAAATACAAAGCCGACAAATAAACCCGACACCGCAATGATGGCCAGCGAGTAGTTACCCAGAAAGTGAATTTGATCCCGCACCAGACCAAAGCGCCTGAATGTTGGCACCATCATGGCAATCAGTTTGAAGAACAAACGTGCCCCGTGGCCCAGGTCAGCCAGTTTGCTGCGCGCTGCAAAACCAACATCTGAGGGCTTGTACCAACTCACTGTGCTACTCCGGAAGACTTATGGTTCGATTGCAGTCCCATACTGAAATCTTCCTGAACCGTAGGACCAGGATAGTGAAAGCGGACGGGGCCATCCGACAACGCATGGACATATTGATAAACCAGTGGATCGGTGCTGGTACGCACTTCTTCGGGAGTGCCTTGCGCTGCAATTTTCCCATTTGCCAGAATGATCACGTGGTCAGCAATGCTGAAGGTTTGCTCCAACTCGTGTGACACGAAAATACTGGTCAATCCCATGGCGTCGTTGAGCTCACGAATCAAACGTGCCGCAGTGCCCAGCGAAATGGGGTCGAGCCCGGAAAAGGGTTCGTCATACATCACCAATTCCGGGTCCAATGCAATGGCGCGCGCCAAAGCGATGCGCCGAGCCATGCCGCCAGACACCTCACTGGGCATCAGGTCACGCGCACCACGCAAACCCACTGCATTAAGCTTCATCAGCACAATGTCGCGGATCAATGCGTCAGGCAAGTCCGTGTGCTCCCGTAACGGAAAAGCAACATTCTCAAAAACACTCAGGTCGGCAAATAGCGCTCCAAACTGGAACAGCATGCCCATGCGACGACGTGCCGCATACAGCTCGGTTTGCCCCATGACGGTCACATCACCGCCATCAAATAACAGTTGTCCTGATTGCGCCCGATTTTGGCCCCCAATCAGGCGAAGAATGGTTGTCTTCCCCCCCCCGGACGCCCCCATTAAGGCCGTGACCTTGCCGCGCGGGACTGACAGCGAAATGTCGTCAAGAATGACGCGGTCGCCATAACCGAAGGTCAGGTTGCGCAATTCAACAAGGGCAGAAGGAGGAGTCAAGACCATAAAAAGCAAAAAGCCGGGTGTTGTCCGGCTATTGCATGATAAGGGATTCCCCTAGGAGGACTCCCAAATAGATAGATTCGTTACAGCTGCTTACCTTGGCAAGTCGCTGAACCCCATCAGGAATTCATCCACCGCACGGGCGGCCTGCCGACCTTCGCGGATCGCCCACACCACGAGGCTTTGGCCCCGGCGAACGTCACCCGCTGCAAATACCTTGGGCACATTGGTGGCGTATCCACCCGTGAAGTCAGTGCTTGCTTTGGCATTGCCACGCGCATCCTTTTCGACACCAAAGGCTTCCAGCACCGTGGCAACCGGATTCACAAAACCCATGGCCAGCAGCACGAGGTCAGCCTTGTAGGTTTTTTCGGTACCGGCCACTTCGACCATCTTGCCGTCCTTCAACTCGATCTGCACGGTCTTGAGGCCGGTAACTTTGCCCTTTTCGCCCAGGAATTCCTTCGTAGAGATGGCAAATGCGCGCTCGCAGCCTTCGTCATGGCTCGAGCTGGTGCGCAGCTTGATGGGCCAGTAGGGCCAGGTCATCGGGCGGTTTTCTTCCACTGGCGGCTGGGGCATCACCTCGAACTGGGTCACGCTGACCGCACCGTGGCGGTTGCTGGTGCCCACGCAGTCAGAACCGGTGTCGCCGCCTCCAATGACGATGACGTTTTTGCCATCGGCACGGAGTTGGCTCTTGAGCTTGTCACCCGCGTTGACCTTGTTTTGCTGTGGCAGGAATTCCATGGCGAAGTGGATGCCGTCCAGATCGCGACCCGGCACGGGCAGGTCGCGTGACTGCTCGGAACCACCAGTCAGCACCACGGCATCGAAGTCTTTTTGCAGTTGCGCGGGGGTAATCGTTTCCTTGGACCAGTTGGTCACCTTGGAGCCTTTTGGGAGCTCACCCACCATCACACCGGTGCGAAAGACCACGCCTTCTTTTTCCATCTGCGCCACCCGCAGGTCGATGTGGGTCTTCTCCATCTTGAAGTCGGGAATGCCGTAGCGCAGCAAACCGCCCACGCGGTCATTCTTTTCGAACAGGGTGACATCATGGCCAGCCCGTGCGAGCTGCTGAGAAGCCGCCAAGCCCGCCGGGCCGGAACCAACCACAGCAACCTTCTTGCCCGTCTTGTGTTTGGGCGGGCGCGGTTGTACCCAGCCCTCATGCCAGGCACGGTCGATGATGGCGTGTTCAATGCTTTTGATGCCCACCGCATCGTCGTTCACATTGAGAGTACATGCGGCTTCGCAGGGTGCGGGGCAGATACGCCCCGTGAACTCGGGGAAATTATTGGTGCTGTGCAGCACATCAATCGCGTTCTTCCAGTCACCCTGATACACCAGATCGTTGAAGTCCGGAATGATGTTGTTCACCGGGCAACCATTGTTGCAAAACGGTGTGCCGCAGTCCATACAACGCGCAGCCTGCTTATTCGCCTGGGCATCGTCCAGCCCCACCACGAATTCCTTGTAATTTTTGAGGCGCTCGGCCACGGGCTTGTAGCCTTCTTCGATACGCTCAAATTCCATGAAGCCTGTCATCTTGCCCATGATTTATTCCTTGAATAGCTTGTGTGTTCAGACGAGTCAGGTCAACTTATTTGGCAGGGGCTGCTACTTTTTTTGCAGCTAACTGCGCAGGTTTTAATTGGGCAGAACCCTGCTTTTCTTCATTTTTTGCAGCGACAGGCAGCTTGCGGGCTGCCATCTCACCCAATGCACGCTTGTATTCGTTGGGGAATACCTTGACGAACTTGCCACGCGACTCGGCCCAAGTGTCCAACAGCTCACGCGCGCGCTTGCTGCCGGTCCAGCGGTTGTGGTCTTCCAGCAGTTTCTTCAGCTGCGCTTCATCCGACAGGCCACCATGCCAGATGGCCTTTTTCTGGGATTCCTCCTGCTCAGAGGTCGTCAACACCTTATCCAGCGAAACCATGGCGGTGTTGCAGCGTTTGGCGAACTGACCGTCTTCGTCGTACACATAGGCGATGCCACCGCTCATACCCGCGGCGAAGTTGCGGCCGGTCTTGCCCAGTACGGCAACCGTGCCACCTGTCATGTACTCGCAACCGTGGTCACCCGTGCCTTCGACCACGGTGGTGGCACCCGACAGGCGTACAGCGAAGCGCTCGCCCGCCACGCCGCTGAAGAACGACTCGCCGCTGGTGGCGCCATACATCACGGTGTTGCCCACTATGGTGTTGCGAATGGCATCGCCACGGAAGTCGATGCTGGGTCGCACCACGATACGGCCACCGCTCAAGCCTTTGCCGGTGTAGTCATTTGCGTCACCAATCAGGTACAGCGTGATGCCTTTGGCCAGGAATGCGCCAAACGACTGGCCACCCGTGCCTTCGAGCTGGATGCGGATGGTGTCATCGGGCAGCCCTTCAGGCCGCGCCTTGGTCAACGCACCGGACAACATCGCGCCGAGCGAACGGTTCACGTTGCGGGCCACTTCCATGAACTGAACCCGTTCGCCGCGCTCGATGGCGGGGCGTGACTTTTCAATCAGCACGTTGTCCAGCGACTTAGCCAGACCGTGGTCCTGGCTCTCGATATGGAACCGCGACACATCGGCAGGGACATTCGGCTGTGCAAACAGGCGGCCAAAGTCGAGGCCCTGTGCCTTCCAGTGAGCCACGCCCTTGCGGGTGTCTAGCAGGTCGGCACGGCCAATCAGGTCGTCAAACTTGCGGATGCCCAACTGGGCCATGATCTGACGCACCTCTTCTGCAATGAAGAAGAAATAGTTCACGACGTGTTCAGGCTTACCGCTGAATTTCTTGCGCAGCAGCGGGTCTTGCGTGGCAACGCCTACCGGGCAGGTGTTCAGGTGGCACTTGCGCATCATGATGCAGCCCTCGACCACCAGCGGCGCGGTGGCAAAGCCGAACTCATCCGCACCCAGCAGGGCACCGATGGCGACGTCGCGACCCGTCTTCATCTGCCCGTCTGCCTGCACGCGAATGCGGCTGCGCAGGCGGTTGAGCACCAGAGTCTGCTGCGTCTCGGCCAGGCCGATTTCCCAAGGGCTGCCCGCATGCTTGATGGACGACCAGGGCGATGCACCTGTGCCGCCGTCATGGCCCGCAATCACCACATGGTCGCTCTTGCATTTGGCCACCCCAGCGGCAATGGTGCCCACACCAATTTCAGACACCAGCTTCACGCTGATGCTCGAATGTGGAGACACATTTTTCAGGTCGTGAATCAGTTGCGCCAGATCCTCAATAGAGTAAATGTCGTGGTGCGGGGGCGGAGAAATCAGGCCCACGCCCGGCACGCTGTGACGCAGCTTGCCAATGTAATCCGACACCTTGCCGCCGGGCAGTTGACCTCCCTCACCGGGCTTGGCGCCCTGGGCCATCTTGATCTGGATCTGATCGGCGCTGCTCAAATATTCCGCCGTCACACCAAAGCGGCCCGATGCCACCTGTTTGATGCGTGAACGCAGCGAATCGCCATCCTGCAGCGGGATGTCCACCGCCACCACGTCATGGCCAATGATGTCGGCCATTGTCTGGCCCTGTTTAATCGGGATGCCTTTCAACTCCTGGCGATAACGCGCGGGGTCTTCTCCACCCTCGCCTGTGTTGCTCTTGCCGCCCATGCGGTTCATGGCAATAGCAAGTGTGGCGTGGGCTTCGGTGCTGATAGAGCCAAGAGACATGGCGCCGGTCGCAAAGCGCTTGACGATCTCTTTGGCCGACTCCACTTCGTCCACGGGAATCGCCTTGGCCGGATCAATCTTGAATTCGAACAGTCCGCGCAACGTCATGTGACGGCGGCTCTGGTCGTTGATGAGCTGGGCGTATTCCTTGTAGGTGTTCCAGTTGTTGGCGCGGGTGCTGTGCTGCAGCTTGGCAATCACATCCGGCGTCCACATGTGCTCTTCGCCACGCACTCGCCAAGCGTATTCACCGCCAGTATCCAGCATATTGGCCAGCACGGGATCGTCACCAAAAGCCGCCTTGTGCATGCGGATGGCTTCTTCGGCGATGTCGAACACGCCGATACCTTCCACGCGGCTCGGCGTGCGCGTGAAGTACTTGTCGATGGTGTCACTGTTCAGGCCAATGGCCTCGAACAGCTGTGCACCGCAGTAGCTCATGTAGGTGCTCACACCCATCTTTGACATGATCTTGGACAAACCCTTGCCTACGGCCTTGACATAGTTGTAGACCGCCTTGTCGGCACTCAGGTCGCCCGGCAGATCCTTGTGGATGCTGGCCAGTGTTTCCATCGCTAGATAGGGGTGAACAGCCTCTGCACCGTAGCCAGCCAGCACGCCGAAGTGATGCACCTCGCGCGCTGTACCGGTCTCGACCACGAGACCCGCCGTGGTGCGCAAGCCCTCACGCACCAGGTGCTGGTGAATGGCCGAGAGCGCCAGCAGCGCGGGGATGGCCACCTGGGTGGGGCTCAAGGCCCGGTCGCTGATGATGAGAATGTTTTTGCCGCCCTTGATGGCATCAACCGACTCGGCACATAGCGAGGCCAGTTTGGCCTCCACGCCCTCATGGCCCCAGGCCAGCGGGTAGGTGATGTCCAACGTGTAGCTGCGGAACTTGCCCTGCGTGTATTTTTCAATATCGCGCAGCTTGGCCATGTCGGCAAAGTCGAGGATCGGCTGTGCTACTTCCAGCCGCATGGGCGGGTTGACCTGGTTGATGTCCAGCAGATTGGGCTTGGGGCCAATGAAGGACACCAGGCTCATCACAATCGCTTCGCGGATCGGGTCAATCGGCGGGTTGGTCACCTGCGCGAACAGCTGCTTGAAGTAGTTGTACAACGGCTTGTTTTTGTCGCTCAAGACGGCCAGCGGGCTGTCGTTGCCCATGGAGCCAATGCCCTCTTCGCCGTTGGTTGCCATGGGCGCCATCAGGAACTTGATGTCTTCCTGGGTGTAGCCAAAGGCCTGCTGGCGGTCGAGGAGCGTTACCGTGCTCTCGCTGGCAGAAGCGGGCTCGCCGCCGCTACCACCGCCCACCACGTCGTCCAGGCGAATGCGCAAGTTCTCGATCCACTGGGTGTACGGCTTGCTGTTGGCCAGCGTAGCCTTCAGTTCTTCGTCGTCAATCATGCGGCCCTGTTCCAAGTCGATCAAGAACATCTTTCCGGGCTGCAGGCGCCACTTGCGCACGATCTTGTTCTCGGGTACCGGCAACACACCGGACTCGGACGCCATGATGACGAGGTCGTCGTCGGTGATGCAATAACGCGATGGACGCAAGCCGTTGCGGTCCAAAGTGGCACCAATCTGACGACCATCGGTGAATACGATGGAAGCGGGCCCGTCCCATGGCTCCATCATGGCTGCGTGATACTCGTAGAAAGCCTTGCGGCGCTGGTCCATGTTGGTGTGCTGTTCCCAGGGTTCGGGGATCATCATCATCACCGCCTGGCTGATTGGGTAACCCGACATCGTCAGCAATTCCAGGCAGTTGTCGAACGTGGCCGTGTCGGACTGGCTGGCAAAGCTGATGGGATAGAGCTTTTGCAGGTCTGCACCCAGCACAGGTGACGACATCACGCCTTCACGCGCCTTCATCCAGTTGTAGTTGCCCTTGACGGTGTTGATCTCGCCGTTGTGCGCCACATAGCGGTACGGGTGTGCCAGCGGCCACTCCGGGAAGGTATTGGTAGAAAAGCGCTGGTGCACCAGACCCAGGGCCGACACGCAGCGCACGTCTTCCAGGTCCTTGAAGTACACGCCGACCTGATCAGCCAACAACAGACCCTTGTAGACCACGGTACGGCTGCTCATGCTGGGCACGTAATATTCTTTGCTGTGCTTGAGCCTGAGCGCCTGGATGTGCGCGCTGGCGGTCTTGCGGATGACGTAGAGCTTGCGCTCCAGTGCGTCCTGCACGATCACGTCGTTGCCTCGACCTATAAACACCTGCCGCAACACCGGTTCCTTTGCACGCACGGTGGGCGACATGGGCATGTCGCGGTTCACCGGCACATCACGCCAGCCCAGCAGCACCTGACCCTCGGCCTTGATGGCGCGCTCCATCTCCTGCTCACAGGCAAGACGCGAAGCATGTTCCTTGGGCAGGAAGATCATGCCCACGCCGTATTCACCGGGCGGAGGCAACGTCACGCCCTGGGCCGACATCTCTTCACGGTACAGCGCATCCGGCAACTGAATCAAAATGCCCGCGCCGTCACCCATGAGCTTGTCGGCACCTACTGCACCCCGGTGGTCAAGATTCTCAAGAATCTTCAGCGCGTTCTTGACGATGTCATGCGACTTAGTGCCTTTGATGTGGGCGACAAAGCCAACGCCGCAAGCGTCATGCTCGTTGTCGGCCGAATACAGGCCGGTTTGTTGGAGGTGGGAAATCTCTGCAGCCGTCGTCATGGCGCGCTCCTATATATGTCGTGGCGAATCGTCGTGGGAACGTGAGTTTAGTGCACTGCAACAACAATGCCAAGACAATTAAATAGGGTCAGATTCTAATTATTGACTTATGGAGCTTGTCTTAAAATAATAGGGGACATATCAAATATGATAGCTTTATATCCACTGTCCACGAGGTAAAAAGCCCAATTTATCTTTTATTTCTTGCTCAAAATCGGTCGCCCAGCAGACGCTTTGGCAACCCGGCGCTTCGTCTTTTTTTGCAGATCGGCCACAAAATCTTCTTCGCCCAAGGCCCAGCCACTGAGCGCAGATTGCGTCAAATCAGCCTGCTGCCGAGCTGATACTCCTGCGCGCACCAAATCGGCGTATGCCGCCTCCCTGGCAAAGGGCGTGTTGCCCAACTCCCAGTACAGCGGATGCGGCGTAACCAGTTTGTCCGTTTTCCGCCCGATGTAGTGCCCGTGGCTGGACCAGGCATAGTCCGCCGCCTGGGCCACCAGACCCGCCCGGACCGGGTTGAGGTCGATATAGGCCATGCAGGGCAGCAGGTAACGGTCAGTCTGGATCAGGGTGGACTTGTAGCGCCCCTCCCACAGCGTGCCCGAGCGGCCCTGCGCGTCATTGAAGTAACGCACATAACTGCGCCCGACCGCCTGCATCATCTGGGGCAGCGCGTCAGCGGTTTGCGGCGTGGCAAGCAGGTGAAAGTGGTTGGTCATCAGCACATAAGCATGAATGGCCACACCGAACTTGTCGGCGTTGACACGCAGCTGGTCAAGCAGGGTTTGATAGTCCGCCAGGGATGCGAAGATGGCCTGGCGGTTGTTACCGCGCTGGATGACGTGGTGCGGGTAACCGGGGAGCGTCAGACGGGGAAGACGGGCCATTTGGATGCAGAGTATGGTTTTGCATCATGATAATTGGAATCTGACCCTGATTTCTCTTGCCAGCGACAGCGGGCGGAGAGTTGAGTGGGCTTTTCTCGCTGGATATTTTTGCGAGCAGAACTTAGGCATTTTCATGCTAAAACCACCTCCAGGCTTTATAAAATATGCGTAAATAGCTTCTTTTTTTATAGCAACATCAGATGCACCAAGGGGTGCAAAGGCCGTAGCGCGAAAGGCTAGTTTGCTTTGTAAGGCTGCAAAGGCGGAATCCTGGCACTGCCGTTATCCA
>ERZ795056.4719-NODE-4719-length-13987-cov-6.219279_pt1 | contig 13987 bp, 11 predicted proteins | sample MGYA00375140_ERZ795056 | MGnify/ENA primary metagenome ERZ795056 (study PRJEB30185, sample SAMN05720227) | activated sludge metagenome | isolation source: Anaerobic digester | place: USA | collected 2015-03-09 ...
TGGCGGAGTTCTCTGCGGTGCTCGCCCTGTTGACGTGGTGGGCGTACCAGTTATTCGGCCACTTCCAGGAGCCGTCAACGCCGCCTATTATCTTGAACCTCGCCGCGGACATCTCCATGGACTTGTCGGGCCCTATCCCCAGGACGGTCCCCGTCCCGCCCTTATGGAGAAACTTGCCGTTAGAAATCACGGTCCCCACCGGATTATATGGCGGGCCGTCATTGTACGCGTCGAAGAACGTGCCGTTGATGGCGGCCTTGGCTCCTAACCTTACGACCATTGAGGAAAGCTCCTCCACCTCGCCTATATGGTCCTTTGCAAGGCCTACGGAAACTTCCACCCTGCTATCGGATAGCATGATCTCGACGATGTTTACGACGATCTTTTTCTGGCCTACGGTCATTACCTTAGCAGTGGAGCTTATCGGCATCTTCGCTGCGCTTGAAACCGCGCACGACAGCATGAGCGCCACTAAAAGGAACAAGGCTGGAAGCAATGAATTATGCTTGATACGGTTCTTCCTCAATACTTATCCCTCATATCATCTTAATTTGGTCCTGCGCGCCCTGGGAAAAGGAACTGCTGGATCCCCACTTTTCTTTGATTGAGCATCCTCATGAGAATCAATGGTGGGGTGCTAACTCGATGATAACCTTAAAGCCTACAAATCGCTAATCCCCCGGTCGTTAGGGCTTCCTTGTCTTGCTTAAGACCTTCTGGTTCTTGCTTTACGCCGCCATTTGTTACATTCTCCATAACATGCCTCAACTGCATATATCAAGAACGAGCTCCTCTCACATATTCAAGGGTCCATATTGTTTTACCTTATGCTTGTACCGGACTGCATCGCCATAACATAATAGGCATGGTGTTAGGTTCTATATGAAAGAAGGTGGCTTTTACTTGGGAAAGCACAGATGGTCCAAAGAGGAAATCGCCGAGTATCGTAAGAAGAGCGGGGCTTTCTTCTATTTCAACAAAGATGACTCCAACATCTTCGTTTCGAAGGCATCCGGCTTGGGGAGCACTCTTAACTGGGCGAACCCTGTCTCATGGCTGATAGTGGCCGCTGTCGTCATCATAATCTATGCCTCCAGGTCCATCAGGTAAGCAGTCATCTACGTCTTGCAGCATAGGTACTGAAGAGATCTAAACCATATATGCCATCATAGATGGGTTCTCTATGCCTTCTTTGAATGAGGTATAGAGAACCCACTGTCTGCTTACCATGGTTCTGCTAAAGGAGGTTTCCGGCGACTTTAGTCATTAGTTGTTCTTGTCGCCTTTTACGTATTCGACCACCGACATCAACAAACCGGCGGCAACCATGAGTGATCCTATGATGAAAGGGATGCTAAGAAACAGGCTCTGAACCACTTCGTTCCCGAATTGCCTTGAGCCGAATATAGCAAACCATAGTTTCGATCCGGACCAGGAGGTAATGCTCGGCGCGAAGATCGCTGCAGCGATGAATATGGATGAGACAACCATCACTCCACAAGAAGCTATCGTGCATCCAATTATCGTCCTTTTCATACCGACCCTCCTCTTGGGTTGTCGTTTCCTGTCAACAGCTTCCAGCCAATCCATGGAAATGTCAAGGCCTACCCCTTTCGATTTTTCACGAAATAGCATTGAGCTGAAGCTATGTTTGGCAGGTGAATATTGCAGTGTACTGATCCATCGATCCAGATGGCTGACGAGCGGCTGCCGGGCGCTACTCTGCGGTAGGAAGCCGCAGGCACGAAAGAAGTCGGTCCGGCGACGGATTTACTCAGGGCTGACCTTACGTTTCTGCCTATCTGCCTAAGTTGACTTTCAGATCGGATGCGGTATGATCGACTAGCCGTTCAAGGCCGATCTAATTAATGCTGCGAAGCCATGAATTCGTCCACCGACGCATACCTTTTTATTTTCACATGAGGTTCCAGTGCGTCGAGTATGGCCTGCTCGGCCTTTCGGGCCTTTTCTTGGAGCATGGAAAGGTCTGAGCTTTTAAAATCCGAAAGAAGATCGAAATCCATGCCGTGCACATCCTCGTCCAGCGCCTTCTGGAGGCAGACCGCGCTTATGAAGGCTAGGCGGAAGTCCTTTCCGGGGCCGCTGCAGCTGCTGTATATCTTGTTGAAGGCCGATTTGGCTTCCTCGTAAAAACCGGCGAGTTCGGGATAGTCGATTGCATCAACCGGCTCAGCATCTTCCGGTATCGGGTCGGCTTTTACGAATGAACAGCTTGATGGACCGACCTGCGGGGTTTCGACGATTACGTCACCCTGGACGTCCAGGAAAGCCGCGCAGGATCTCACTATCGCGGATGCCGCGCCCATTAAATCGTCCATGCCGTTCGATTCTATCAGAAGGTCCGATAGCTCCATGAATCTCACCGGCAGCTTCGAAAATCCGGGCAGGTCGTGCCACATTCGTTTTAGCCCTTTGTGGAAGTAAGTGCAGTTCTCGTAGGCGACTGCGTCGGCCAGATGCATCAGGATCCTGCCAGCCGAAGACCTCAGCGCTCCCATTCCATCAGCCGGAATCATCCGTCCCAGCAACTCCCGGGCCTTCTTGAAACGCTCCATCGCCTTGATATGCATGAAGTCATTGTTTTCCAGGTTCTTTTCAAGGGTCTTTCTCAAAGCCATGAAGCGCGCCTCATCCTCTTCGGAGGAGCTGAAGGCAATTACCGAATCTCCCAGTAGAGGCGTCAGCGGTTCCTTGAAGTTTGCGATTCCTTCTATCCTGGTCCAGCTCATCGGGAAAAGGTCGTATCCGACGCCTTCGACTATGAACGTGGCTGCCAGCCCGCTTCCGCGAGCGGTCTTGGGCACGAAGAAGAAATCCACGTCCGAAAGGGGGCCCTCGGTGCGGTTTACATATGAACCATAGACGGCCAGGATCGACACGTCCTTATGGAAGTGCTCCTTGACTCTGTCAACGACCCATTTCAATATCCTGTCATTCCTGGTCTTAATGCACGATCACCTCGGCCATCGGGTTTGTGTTAGAACGCCAGGTGCCGATAAATCTCTTCAATGTTGCCGCTAGAAAACCTTCACTGGAAATGGATGGGGCCCGAGATGCGGCTAGGTTTATTTCGTGAGCAATAGAATGAACCGATGCCATTACTTCGGGAGAAATCCGCAACTGCCTTGCTACTCGACTGCATGCTCATCCTTCCATCCGGAAGAGCCGAGCGCCGATCTATTTAATTCACCGTCCATGCCATATTCTAGCAGGAAGTCGCCGTCATGTATGGAAATAATTAGTTACTTCAGCGTAATCCAACTCGTCGTATTCCCCATATTTATTTGAACTGAGGAGTTAGATGAAGAATTTATTTAGGTTGCTGGTAATTTCTCTCTTTGTTTTATGCATCACTTTCGGCCTTTCCATCCCCTTGGTCGCATCGCAGGAGCTCGAGCTGGTTTTCATCGATGTCGGTCAGGGTGACAGCGCCCTGATCGTTACGCCGGAAGGTAAGGCCATCCTCATAGACGCCGGAGAAACCGGTCAGGTGTCAGCGGTATTCAAGGCTTTAAACTCCAGGGGTATAGAGCATATTGACGTCATCGTGGCTTCACATCCTCACATGGACCACATCGATGGCCTTATCGACATACTCGAAGCATATGGCGTCGGGAAGATAATCGAACCGGGCAAGGCCGTCTCCTCCGACTCTTATCCAGCCTTCATACTAGAAGCTCAAAAGCGGGGCATACCTATAGAGCTAGCAAAAGCGGGCAGCAGCCTTGAAGTAGGTTCTGTGAAAATGGACGTGCTGAGCCCTGCAGGATCATTACCCGATGATGTCGATGATTGCTCGATAGTGATAAAGCTCAGCTATGGTTCCTTCTCCGCCTTGTTCCCCGGAGACATAGGCTCGGTGGTTGAGAACGTGCTGCTTTCAGAGAATGAGCTGACTCCGGTGAGTATCCTTAAGGTGTCCCACCATGGAAGCATCACATCTTCATCCGAAGCCTTCCTCAACCGGGTAATGCCCAAGTATTCCGTAATCTCGGTGGGAAATGACAATGGTTACGGGCATCCTTCGGCATTCGTGCTCATGAGGCTATCCGTAATCGGCTCGATCGTATTGCGGACCGACCTGAATGGCGACATCATCTTCAGGACCGATGGCCGGACAATCGGTGTAACCGTATCAAAAGGCAGCATTCCAGTCGTCCAGAAGGTCTTGGCGCCATCCTCCAAATACGTGGCAAGCAAGAATTCCGACGTTTTTCACTATTCAACATGCAGCAGCGTAAAGACCATAAAGCCGGGGAATCTGATCGTGTTTACCAGCAGGGAGGAAGCTGTAAAGAGCGGCAGACGGCCCTGTAGTATCTGCAAGCCGTGATGATCTGTCGCCAATATCGAGTCTTCCAATATTCGGTACGCCAATATCGTGTCTGTTCCCGCGTTAACCGGATCCGTCATAAGTAGTTGACATGGAATAAATATTACAACTGATAACATATTTAGCATCCTACAACCAGAAATGCATGATTGATGAGGGGCTCGCCTTTGTGCCATCATTCTAGAAAACGGGCGATCATGATGCGTCCATCTGCTCTCCCCCACTCTTTATTCCCGTTACGCAAAAGATCCGGTACTGCTCTTCATCAGGGCGCTAGACGCTGCCCGCCACCTTCTCATTTCGCACCGAACTATGGATACAGATATCCCTTTGTCGCTCGAGCCATATTCTTGCCCATTCCTGATGAAGTACTGGAATATTCCACGTTCAGCTTGTTGACTGAACATCGATGTGTATTTAGAATGTACTTAATGTGTTAATGTGTTAACATGCCCTTCTAAGGAGATGTGTTTATGATAGACAAGAACAATGCACTCCCGCTTTATTACCAGCTGAAAGAGCATTTAAGATCCATGATCCAGAAAGGCGAGTGGGCCCCTAATGCGAAGATACCTTCGGTAAGGGAGATCTGCGAGCAGAATGGGATCAGCACGACTACGGCCAAGCAGGCCATTGCGGAGCTAGTCCATGAAGGATTGCTGTACAGCATCCAGGGGAAGGGAACGTTCGTCTCCCTTCCCCTTTTCTCGCACACGAAATGGGAGAATACGATGATCTCCGATGAGATGAGGCTGGCTACGAGGATAAGATCCATGGGAAAGGAGTTCAAGGCTGTCCCGATTTCATTCGATAAAGTAAAATGCCCAGGTACGATCGCCGACCTTCTTCAGATAGAGGCAGGGGCCAGCGTCTATAGGATACGAAGGTTGAAGGTCATCAATATTACCCCTATGCTCATCGAGACCACGTATATAAACGAGGCGCTGTGCGAGGGCCTGGATAAGAAGGATATGTCAAGGTCGCTCTTCAGGACGCTCAAGGATGAGTACGGCGTAATCCTTAAGCACAACAAGGAGACACTGACGCCGGTCTTCCTGAACAGCACGAACGCAGCACTGCTGAAGGACGAGCCGGGCTCGCTGGCACTTGTAAACGAGAGGGTCTCATATTCCGTTGAGATGTCCCCCATCCTTTATGCGCGCTCGATCATAAGGGGCAACATGTGCAAGCTATACGTTGACCTGACGAATCTGCGGTCGATAAAGGATCTTGCCCATGATTCGATTTCCGATTAACGAGGCGTTCAAGAGAAAGGAGCTATCCATATGGCGAAGATTGTCGCCCTTATCGATGGTGAGCATTACCCGGCGGTCACGAAGAGCGGACTAGATGAGCTCAACAAGGTTCACGAAGTAGTCGGAGCAGCATTCATCGGCGGAACCGAGAAGATCGGTACTGACAAAGACCTCGCTGTGCTCGGTGTACCTATCGTTAGGGATGCGGACTACTTGAAGTGCATCGATACCGCTATAGATCAGTTCCGCCCAGACGAGCTTATAGACCTAAGCGACGAGCCTGTACTTGGATATCATGAGAGGTTCGCCATAGCAAGCCTTGCCATGGCAAAAGGAGTCGCATATAGTGGTTCCGATTTCAGGTTCAGCTCTCCGAAGATGGCGCCTGCCCTTAAGAAACCGAGCCTATCCGTAGTCGGCACCGGCAAGAGGATAGGTAAAACCGCCATCGGAGGATATACCGCAAGGGTGCTTAGCGGGCAGTTCACTCCCCTTATGGTCACAATGGGAAGAGGAGGCCCCGCAGAGCCTGAGATAATCCCTGGCACAAAGATGGACATCACTCCCGAATACCTGCTTTCGGTAAGCAAGCAGGGCAAGCACGCGTCATCCGACCACTATGAGGACGCTCTGACCAGCAGGGTCACGACTATCGGGTCAAGACGATGCGGCGGAGGGATGTCCGGTCAGACTTATTTCTCGAACGTCGATAAGGCTGGAGCTCTAGCTGACGAGCTAGAAGGCGATATAGTCATCTTCGAAGGCAGCGGCTGTACAATCCCCTCGATCCCTACGGAGGGGAGCATACTGGTCGTCGGCGCCCATCAACCGATCGATTACATCAGTTCCTACCTCGGCCCCTACAGGGTGCGAAGGTCGGACATCGTGGTCTTGACCATGAGCGAGCCGCCCATGGCCGATGCTCTGAAAGTCGATGAGATGGTGTCCGTAATCAAGTCGCTCAACCCGTCCGCGAAGGTCTTCAGGACGGTGTTCCGCCCCAGACCGCTCGGCGACCTTAAGGGCAAGAAGGTCGCGGTATGCCTTACGGCGCCCAAGAAGACGGCAGGTATAATAACCGAGTATCTGGAGAAGAACTTCGGCTGTAAAGTAACTGGAGTCTCATGCAACTTGTCAAAGCGCCCCGCGCTAAGGGAAGAAATAGAGGACTTCCTTAAAGCATCGCCTGATATCATCCTGACCGAGCTCAAAGCGGCGGCCGTAGATGTAGTCACAGCCTGGGCGCTGGGCAAGAACCTCAAGGTCGTCTATATGGACAATGAACCGGTCACGATGGAGGATGGCCAGAATCTAGAAGACGCCATCATCGAGCTAGCAAAGAGGTGCATAGAGAAGAAAACCATAAAATGAATTGAAGGAGGCGCCAATGTTGAGAAGGACACTGATGGTTGTCATTGCATCCCTGTTCCTAATCGGGATCGTTTTCGCGGCCTCTGCAGCAGAAACTATAGTGCTCTATACCTCCGTGCCGATCGAGCTTGCTACCAAATTCGCGGACGAGTTCATGAAAGAGTACAAGGATATCAAGCTCGAGGTCTTCAGGGCGGGTAGCACGGACGTGATCAACAAGATATGGGCTGAGAACGAAGCCGGCGGAATCAAGGGAGACGTTCTTTGGTTGGCCGACGCCGCAGCTTACTACACATTCAGGGACAAGGGGCTCCTATTGGCGTACAAGTCACCTGAGGCTACTAACGTTCCAATGGAGCTGAAGGACCCTAATGGCTATTTTACCGGAGCAAGGATAATCAACATGATCATCGGCGTAAACACCAGCCTCATCAAGGACAAATCCAAGGTCAAGACATGGGCGGACCTGCTGGCTTACGGCAAGAAGGCCGCCATGGCAAATCCCCTTTACTCAGGCTCCAACTTCATGGTGACGGCGACTTTCGTAAAGAACTCGGGCGGTTGGCTCTGGTTCGAGGATGCCCGCAAGAAGGAGATGCAGGTCCTAAGGGGCAATGCGGACGTAGCGAGAGGGCTCGCCGCCGGTGAGTTCGCAGTCGCGATGGTCCTCGACTACATGGTCAACGACTACAAGAAGCAGGGCGCACCTGTTGAGATCATCTGGCCGGAGGACGGCACGATATCGATTCCCAGCCCTGTAGCCATAATTTCCGTAACGAAGAAGGTCGCCGCATCGAAGTGCTTCATCGACTTCGTTCTCTCGCGCAAGGGCCAGGAGCTAATGGTGAAGGACGGAGTTCTCCCGGTAAGAGGAGACGTAGCCCCTCCAGCCGGCATGCCCACCCTCGACAAGATAAAGCTCATGCCGATACCGTTCGAATGGGCGGCCGAGAACACCACGATGCTGCGTGAGACCTTCGAGAAGAAGGTAATGTACTAGGCCTCAACGGCGAGGGGGGTTGAAGATTGAGCTCACCGAACGGAAAGCTTACTGCAAGAGAGTCCAATGCGCTGGATATGAGGTACGTATTCCTTGCCCTGACGGGAGCACTTTTCGTGGGCATAATAGTATATCCGCTGTATCATGTGCTCGCAAAGAGCTTCGTAAGCGGCAGTGGACTTTCGCTGGCTAACTACGTCAAGGTATTCTCCAACCCCACCAACTTCAAAGCACTTTGGAATTCCATATGGATGTCTGCCACCACTAGCGTCATCGCTATGGTGGCAGGCACCTCGCTGGCCCTTTTTGTGATACGCACGGATATACCCTGCAAGAACCTCCTGAGGATCATGCTGCTCATGCCGTATGCCATACCGCCCTTCATAGGTGCGATAGCCTGGACGCAGCTTTTCGGTCCCGCAGGATACATATCGAAGGCATATATAAACCTGTTCGGTTCTTACGACGTCCCGTGGAATATCTACAGCACCGGCGGGATAGTCCTTGTGATGGCCATGTACCAGTTTCCCGTCGTCTTCATCACGGTAAGTGGAGCTTTAGGAAGGCTCGACCCCAGCTTCGAGGAAGCATCCAGGATGAGCGGCGCAAACGCCTTCAAAACCATGAGGGACGTAACAATACCCTTGGTCATGCCGTCGATAATGGCCGGCACGCTGCTCGCATTCGTAGGGGCGATATCTAACTTCGGCATTCCTGCGCTCCTTGGCTTCAGGGCGAGATTCTACGTGCTGACTACCAGGATCTACTCCGCGCTTGCGATACCCGACATGCCTCTTGCGACGGCCATGGCGGTCCTACTTGCCATAACGGCCGGCGCCGCGCTGTTCGTTCAGATAAAGTTCGAGAAGGGGCAGAGCAGGTACACTGTCATCTCCGGTAAAAGCGTAAGGCCCCAGACGATATCCTTGGGGAAATGGCGCATGCCGATATTCTTCATGGTCGTCGCGGTCTCATTGTTCGCAAGCATAGTCCCGATGGCATCGATGCTGTTGACATCGGTTTTGAAGTACTGGGGCGCGCCAATCAAGCTTTCGAACCTTACGCTTAAGCATTTCTCCTATGTCTTCAATCTGGAGATGGCGAGAAGGGCCCTTAAGAACTCCTTTATACTGGCCGTGCTGGCTGCCACGGTTACCATGGCTTTAGGCGCGGTGGTCTCGTATATGTCGGTCAAGGCGAAGATGAAGGCAGCGGTAGTTCTTGATATAGTAGGTACTTTCCCCTATGCCGTTCCCTGCACGGTGATTGCGATCGCCATGATACTCGCGTGGTCCAAGCCGCCGATAATGCTCTATGGCACCCTATGGATCATGCTAGCCGCATACCTCGTCAGGTACATGCCGTTTTCCATCAGGACGACAAGGGCAACCCTGCAGCAGATCCACAGTTCACTGGAGGAGGCCGCGCGCATGTCCGGCGCCGGGTGGCTCCAAACCATGCGCCATATAGTAGTGCCCCTTATCAAGCCGGGCCTGATTGCAGGCTGGATACTTGTATTCATGCCGGCGTTCAGGGAGCTCACCATGTCGGTGCTCCTTTGGTCGCAGGGAAACGAGACCATAGGCGTCGTCATATACAACATGCAAGATGCCGGGAATACGCAGATCGCAGCGGCGATATCGTCGATAGTCCTTCTTTTGATCTTGGTTGGGAACGTAATCGTAAGGAAGGTGTCCAAGGGCCAGGTCGGCTTATGAGGCGCCGGGAGGTTGCGTAATGGGTATAGGCATAGAAGTTGTTGGGTTGTTCAAGTACTTCGGCAGCGTCGCTGCTGTCAACGACATAAGTTTCTCGGTGAAGGAACAGGAATTCTATTCGTTGCTTGGACCAAGCGGATGCGGAAAGACTACCACGCTAAGGTGCATCGCGGGGTTGGAACAGCCCAGCAAAGGCAGCATAAAGATAGGCGACAGAGTGATGAGCTCCGCGAGTGAGGGCATATGCATACCGCCAGAGAAACGCGGCATAGGCATGGTCTTCCAGAATTATGCAGTATGGCCGCACATGAACGTCGAACAGAACATCTCCTATCCTCTTCGTATCACCAAGGTGCCTTCGGAGAAGATCAGGGACAGGGTGAACGAAGTGATGGACATGCTGAAGCTGACAGGGTTAGGGAAAAGGTATCCATCGGAGCTTTCCGGAGGCCAGCAGCAAAGAGTCGCCCTCGGAAGGGCCCTTTCCATCAAACCGGCGATCATGCTCCTGGACGAGCCTCTATCAAACCTGGACGCCAAGCTTAGGGAGCAGATGAGGTTCGAGCTGAAGGATCTGCAGCGAAACACCGGGATAGCCATCCTTTATGTCACCCACGACCAGGTCGAAGCGATGGCGATGTCCGATCGCGTAGCCATAATGAAGGACGGGGTGATAATTCAGGAAGGCAAGCCCCTCGATATCTACAAGAACCCGAAGGAGAAATTCGTCGCAGACTTCATCGGGACGACTAATTTCATAGAATGCGACGTCATAGGGTCAAGCGCTAGCTCCACCGACATCAGGCTTGAATCAGGCTCTACTTTTACCGTACCGGAAGCCACTGATATTAGGGGAAGATGTACTCTGGCCCTGAGGCCGGAGGATATCGAACTTTCCGCAGAAGGTACGGATGGGTTCGAAGCGGAAGTGGAGGTCGGCATATTCCTCGGAAATGTCATCGATTACAGGATTAAGATTGGGAATTCGAAACTAAGGGTCCAAAGTACCGTAGCGACGATGTTCAGGCCTGGGGACAAGGTCCGTGCCAAGGTAGGCAGGGTAGTTTTGTTCAACTGATTGTCGGAGGATGACGATGATTAGAACATTTGGGATAGAACATATACTTCGAGAAGGCTATATGCGCGGAGAGCAGGACTATCACCTGAGACCACTGGTGAAGTGGGACGGTGAGAATCCTATCGGCAGGATTAAGGATGGAGATTGCGTTATCTTCTGCTGCAGGAGAGGCGACAGAGAAGTACAGCTTACTGAAGCATTCAGTGAGAAGGACTTCATAGGTTTCAAAAGAGAGTATTTCGAAAACCTCGATTTCATACCGATGACTCTCTATCAGGAGAAATTTTCTCGTCTTAATATCCTGTTCCCCGTAATGAGGCCGGAGAACAGCCTTGGCAAGGTAATAAGCGACGCTGGCCTCAGGCAGCTAAGGGTGGCTGAATCCGAGAAATTCGCACACGTGACCTTCTTCTTCAACGGTAGGCGCGTCGAGGCGTTTGCCAATGAGGACAGGATTTTCATAGATAGCCCGCCCAATTCCAGATTGCTCGAGAATCCCGGCACTAGCACGGCCCAGGTCGCCGATGCAGTTATTAAGGGTATAAAGGCACACGCTTACGATTTCATTCTTACCAACCTTGCCTCTGGCGATATGGTGGGTCATCTGGATAATTACGATGCCAAGGTGGCATGTGCGGCCTCGGTTGATAATTCTCTAGGCAGGATAATCGAAGAAGCGAGAGCTAACGGATATTCTCTAGTGATAACTGCCGACCATGGCCTTCTGGAAACCGGCTTTACGCCTGATGGCAAACCGAATGTCAGCCATACTACGGCCTTGGTTCCGTTGGTTGTTATAAGTGATGAGGATGTTAAAAAGGCCGATGATAGTATAGGTGGGACACTGTCAGACGTGGCGCCGACGGTACTTTCTTTGATGAAGCTCGAAATCCCAAAAGAGATGGGCGGTAGATCAAAAGTAGTTAACACAGGCGCCAAGAAGAAAGTAGTCCTGGTAGTAGTGGATGGATGGGGGTTAGGCATCGCCGATCCCACATTCAACCCGATTTTTGCCGCGGGGGCGCCACAATTGGAGAAGGCGATGGGAAGCGGGATATCTTATAAGATTGAAGCCTCTGGCATTGCCGTCGGGCTTCCGACTGGTAGGTATGGGAATTCCGAAGTGGGGCATCTGACTATCGGCAGCGGGAGGATGATCCCAAGCGACGAGCTTAGAATATCGACCGCAATAAAAGATGGCAGCCTTGCTACTAGCAGCAACCTGACAGAGCCTTTCAACAGGATGGTGTCAAGGGGAGGCGATCTGCACCTAATCATGATACTTTCAGAGCGCAGCTCCCATGGCAACATCGGGGAATGCATGGCTATAGCCGATGCAGCAGGGCAGAATAACGTTAAGAACGCTTATCTGCATATTATCCTTGACGGAAGATCTACGCCCCCTCAAGGCGCCGCCGATCTCATACCCGTGCTCGAAAAGAATGGATCGGGGCTAAATGTAAACCTAGAGCTAGTGACCGTCATGGGACGGGAGTACGGACTTGACCGGGGCGGAAATTACGAAAAGAAAACGAAAGTCGCATTTGACGCTCTGGTAGACGGCATTGGTAAAAAATTCTAACAATACCTGGTAAGTAAATCGGGGTTATGGATGATAATGGACAGTTGCAGGTAAACATCCTGTCTTTTTCCGTGCCTTATACTGCCTTGGTTATACGGTCTCCTTTAGCCCCGCCCTGTCCAGAAGGCGTATTTTCCTCTGCCCTTCGAGCTCGATCAGCCCCTGTTCCTGGAAGCTGGATAACTTCCTGGAAAGCGTTTCCTGGCTCATGCCAATCTGAGAGGCAAGATCCGACTTTCTCATTTTAAGCACTATTTCGTCGCCATCACCCGCGAGCTTTAGGAGCACCTGAGCCAGCCTCTGCTCCACCGACAGAAGGTTTATGTCCTCAACGAGCTCCTCGACGCTCTCCAAGCGCCTACTGAGCTCTTCAATTATCTTCAGAGCTATGGACGGGTTCTCGAGCATGAGTCCCTTCAGTTCCTTGCCGTCTATCATGCACATCGTCGTAGTCTCGAGAGCCTCAGCGTTGTCCGTCATTGGAACGGGGCTCAGAAGCGATAGCTCCCCCATGAATGCGCCAGGGCCCAGCACCCTTATGACCTGCTCCTTGCCCGACGTACCGAGCCTTGTGATCTTTACCCGCCCTTTATGAAGCACGTAGAGCTTTCCGCCCTCATCTCCTTGGAGGTATACCATCTCACCCTTCTGATAGGTCCTATCGGTGGTGATGGCGGTAATCTTGAGCAGCTCCTCCTCGGTTATGCTGCTGAAGATCGGGACGGATTCTATGCAGTTGGGGACTTTGTGCAAAGAGCACCTGCTGTCCATTCCGAACACCCCTATCTATTGCGTGAGGCTACCCTGCCGTAGCCGAGAAGCCTCACTGCGTTGATTATAACAAGTAGGACCGACACTTCGTGAACCAGCATGCCAAAGGACAGGTTGACGGTCTTCACGAGCACGCCCGCCAGTAGCAACACTGCGACCAACAGTGCGAAATATATGTTCTGCTTCATGTTGCCAACGGTCGCCCGAGCCAACCCTATGGCATATGAAAGCTTGCCCAGCTCTGAGGAGATGAGTACCACATCCGCGGTCTCTATCGCGACGTCCGTACCCCCTCCGCCCATCGCTATTCCCAGATCGGCTGCGGCGAGCGCCGGTGCGTCGTTGATCCCGTCTCCGACCATGGCGACTTTGCCGCCTGCAGCCTGCAGCTCAGTAAGGATCCGCACCTTGTCCTCAGGCATGAGCTCCGCATAGAAGCCGTCCAATCCCAGCTCGTCCGAAATCGCCTTAGCCGCCCTTTCATTATCCCCGGTGAGCATAACCAGCTTCTTTATGCCCCGCGACCTCAGCTTGCCTATGAGGGCTTTCGCACCCGGTCTTAACACGTCCGATACGGAAAGTACTCCCAGTGCTCCACCCGCGTCGCCCACGATGATGGTCGTATGTCCCTTCTCTTCTTCTGATCTTATATACTCCTCCTGCTGCGGCAGTGAGATGCCGTCCGCCTCGAACAACTTCCTGTTGCCTATCAGGTATCTCTTGCCTTGAAGCAAGAATGTTAGGCCCTGGCCCTTTGTGAACTCCGCGCCCTCCGGCTTCTCGGTGATTTCACCGATCCTGTCCTCGGCAGCCTCGATTACGGCTCTGGCCAAGGGATGCTCAGAGTAGGTCTCGCC
>ERZ795056.4726-NODE-4726-length-13966-cov-5.605061_pt1 | contig 13966 bp, 9 predicted proteins | sample MGYA00375140_ERZ795056 | MGnify/ENA primary metagenome ERZ795056 (study PRJEB30185, sample SAMN05720227) | activated sludge metagenome | isolation source: Anaerobic digester | place: USA | collected 2015-03-09 ...
GCCAGTGCCCTAATTGCTGCAATCGTGGTAGTCACTGCACATGACGTTGCAGTGGTACCCGGGCCACATGACCAAGGCCCGGCGCGAGCTGGTGGCATTGCTGCCTTCGCAGCATTTTGTCATCGAAGTGCTCGATGCGCGCCTGCCGTTGTCGTCGCAAAACCCGATGTTAGCGGAACTGCGCGGCAATAAACCCTGCGTCAAAGTGCTGACCAAATCCGACTTGGCAGACCCAGCCATGACGGCGCTTTGGATCGCGCATCTGCAACGCGAAACTGCCAGCAAAGTCTTCGCGTTTGCCGCAACCACGAATAATCCAGCGTATTCGCGCAAGATGATTTCGATTGCAGCCAAAAAGTTCGGCTTTGTTTATCGCTTGGGCAAACCTGTGCGCGCGGTGATCGCAGGCGTGCCCAACGTTGGCAAATCGACGCTGATCAACGTCTTGATGGAACACAATGTTGCAGCCACCGGCGACAAACCAGCGGTTACCAAACGGCAACAGCGGGTTGAACTCAAAGATCACACCGTGCTCACCGATAGCCCTGGCATGATGTGGCCGAAGATCGAAGACGAACGCAATGCCATGCGGTTGGCGTTTGCTGGCTCGATTCCAAGCACGGCGATCGATTTTCACACCACTGCCATGATCAGCGCGGAATACGTCTTGGAACATTACGGCACGGTGGTCGCGGCGCGCTACAAGCTCGACGCTGTGCCCGATTCGCCTGCAGCATTGTTGACCGAAATCGGGCGGCGCCGAGGTGGCTTGCGCGCGGGTGGTGCCGTCGATCTGCATCAAGCCAGCGAGATTTTCATCCACGATTTCCGCTCGGGCAAGCTCGGCGCCATCACGCTGGAACAGCCACCGGCAGCGCCCGATCTTGGCATGTAGCCGCGACGATCAGTCGCTCATCAGCGTGCCTGCAACGCTGCGCGATCGCCACAGCGCGATGTAAAGTGTCGCCATGGCAAAAACACGCCCGTGGACCGTGCTAACGCCCTCACCGTTCGAAAAACTTTCGAGCGCAGTGTGGCGAGTCGAGGACAACGTGCCCAACATGCCGCTGCGACGCGTGATGACGATCGCTCGACGCACCGACGGTGGGCTGGTCATTCACAACGCGATCTGCTTGCCGGATGCGATGATGGTTGAGCTCGCAGCGTGGGGCCCAGTGCAAAGCATCGTTGTCCCCAATGGCATGCATCGGCTAGACGCGCATGCGTGGCAAGCGCGCTTCCCCAATGCCAAGGTGCTGTGCCCCAGCGGTGCGCGCAAAAAAGTCGAAGAATGCGTCGTCGTTGATGGATGTTATGAAGACTTTCCTGCCGATTCGGTGGTGAGCTTGCACATGCTCGACGGTGTGGGGGCAGCCGAAGGCTATATGCAGATCGTTGAACCCGAAGGCACCACGCTGGTGTTTAACGACGCCGTGTTCAACATGCCGCACCTCGGCGGTGTGCAAGGATTTGTGCTCAAGCACCTGACTCAATCCAGCGGTGGGCCTAAAACCAGCCGGCTCGCGCGATTTTTGTTGTTCAAAGACAAAACTGCGTTTGCAGCGCAATTGCGCAGGCTCGCAGCATTACCAAACCTCAAGCGCGTGATCGTTTCACATCACCAAACGATCGAAGGCGACTGCAAAAGCGTACTGGAACAAGTTGCCGCGTCACTGGCGTAAACCAACGCTGCTACGCAGCGCTTGCCGCGGTTAGCCAACGCTGCATCTCGGCAGCAGGCACGAGCCCGGCTTGTTGTTTCACGGGCCGGCCGCCGACGAGCACCACAAAATACGGAATGCTGGTCACGTTGTATTCCCGAGCCAGACCTTGCTGCTCTTCGGTGTTCACCTTAAGTACAAGCGCGCGGCCTGCCATCGCTGCGGCCACTTTGACCAGTTCAGGCGCAGCCATGCGGCATGGGCCACACCAAGCCGCCCAAAAATCGACGAGCACCGGCACTTTCGCGTTGGTGACGATATCGTGAAATTGCCCAGCATCGACGGCAATTGGCGTATCGGTGGCTGGTAGCACGCCTTGGCACGCGCCGCATTTTCCGACGGCGGCCAAGTGCTTCGCAGGGATGCGGTTCTGCTTGCGGCAATGGGGACAAGCGCGAATCATGGGTCGCAACGTAAGGCGCCTTCGCGAATGCGCAAGTGCCAAGAGCCGGAGACGCCGAGATCCGCGCGGCGCCCGGTGGTGAGTGCCTTATCGATGGCCCGGCGGTGCCGCGCAGAGGGCGGCGGGAAGGACTGAGCATTCATCACAAGTGCTGGTGTGATGTCAGCGGTCTGCGACACAAGCGTGGCCCAACGTCAGGCCCAGCGATTGTGCGGATAGCGCTTGGTGAACGGCGCGACTGCTCAGGAGGCATCCGCCGTGCTCGTGCCCATGCGTTGCGGCCGTTCCAGCGCGCGTTGCGCCATGCACAAGCAAGGCCATCCCCGCATTCCACGTGCCATGGCACGTGACGCCCTCATCCAACCGCATCGCGACACGCTTATTGTCGTAGCTCCGCGAGATTGCTCCAGAGCTTGTGATGAATCGTCAGCGGGAAGGAGCCGCCCTTGTTAATCGATCCGCAACTCGTCGAGGCAACGTTCGAATTGCAGCGCGACATCGTGCAAGTCAGGCACCAAATCCCAAGCAGCGGACAAACCAATGTGCAACGTGCCAGCATAGCTGAACACCGCAACCCCGATGGCTTGGCGTTCGTACAGCGGCACCATGGGGTACAGCGCGAGCATTGGCGCATCGCCGACAAAAAGCGTGGCGCTTGGACCGCGCACGTTGGTCACGACAACGTCGAACGAGCGCAACCGCACGGCAGCGTGAAAGATTTTGGATAGCACGCCGGTCGCAGCAGCGTCGGCGACGGAGGTTACAAATGCCGACGCCGCGATCTGATCCGATTGATGCTTCAAGCGCTCGGTTGCTTCGCGTACCAAGCGATGCCGTACACGCGGGTCACCTTCATGAATGGGCAACTCGGTCAGCAGCATCGCGAGTTGATTGCCGCCTTGATCGCTACCAGGTGCTCGCAGGTTGACCGGGATCATGGCGCGAAGCGCACCGATTGTGGTCGGATTCATTCCGCGTTGCGCCAAAAACTCACGCAGCACGCCAGCGACGAGCGTTAGCACCACGTCATTGACGGTGCCACCGAGCTGCGCAGCGATCGCCTTGACGTCGGCCAAGCCGACGCGCGCAATGTCAAACCGCCGCGCGCCGCCAATGCGGTCCGGCGTAAGCGGAGTGCGGGTACGGCGGTGCAGTGCGGCCCGCAAAATGTCGTAGATGCCGTTGGCGACGGCCTGCGCTGGGCGCGTGCCTGCAGCGTTGCGTTCGTGAGCCGGTGCCGGCGCCAACGGTGTTCGTGCCGGTCCTGCCACTGCTTGAGTCATGGCACGTGCAAGCGTGCGGACCATGCCAAACGTTTGATGATTACGATGGGCAATTTCGTTGCGCAACAGCGCGACGGCCTGCGGCGTAGCTTGTGGTTGCCACGGCGGCGGCGGTGGTGGCGTACTAGCCGTTGGCGTTGACTGCAGCAGCGCCGTTAACAAGCCAACGCCGGCTGCGCCATCGGCCATGCAGTGATGAACTTTGCCGATGATTGCAAACCGATGGTGGGTCAAGCCTTCGACGCACCACAACTCCCACAACGGATGGTCGCGATCGATCGGCTGCGAAAACAACCGCGCGGCTAAACGCTGCAGTTGCCGGTTGTCACCCGGTGCTGGTAGCCGCGTATAGCGCAGGTGAAAATCGAGGTTAAAGTTGGTGTCATCAATCCAGACGGGCTGGCCAATGAGCGGTGTATGCACGATGCGCTGCCGATAGCGCGGCAACGACGCAATCGCGCGATCCACATGCGCACGCAAGCGTGACACATCGAAGCTACCGTCGCTGCGCAGCATTGTGCCGGCATCGAAGATGCAAACTGCACCAATACCCATCGGCGATTCGCGGGTCTCCACTTCGAGGAACGTTGCATCTAGCGCCGACAGGCGTTCACTGCCGCCACCTTCTCCCATCTCACCTTGTGAACCTTGTCCTACCGCCATGCCCGAGATTACTGCAATCTTGAGGCCGCGCTACAGAAAATGTTTCGCGCAAAGCTGGCGTCGCAGACGCATGCTTGGCGTGTTTCTCAACGACAAAATGCAAAATATGCAGGACTACGGATGACGCGTTGCGCCTAGAACGAACCGGCTACCCCCGCATTCACCGTGGGTCTCATACATTTTCAGACACGTATGGACGGTTGCGGGCCCGACGCTAACCGTTACGCAAGCCGCTATCACGACTCGCCGGTGCAAGGTACAAGGCAATGTTCTTCATCACGCGCGCGACGTATTCGTCTTTTTCTCCGACTGGCGCGACGTAATGAATGGCACGTTGCGCTGCTTCGATTCCTTCCGTGCTAGCGATGATCCAAGCTGCAAGATACTGCGAGGAAAAGCACCCTCCGGCAGTTGCGACATTGCCGCTCGCGTAAAACGCTTGGTCGAGCACGTTGATGCCTGCTTCTTGTACCCATGGCTTGCTGGTGAGATCCGTACACGCTGGTACGGTGCCGAGCAGTCCGAGTTTGGCCAATATCAACGTACCTGAGCACTGTGCGCCAAGTAGCTGACGTGAAGGATCTAAGCGAAGCTCGTCCATCAAGTTACGGTTGCCCACCACGTCGCGCGTTTGCACGCCACTACCAACGATGACCGCATCCGCATGACGGGCATCTTCGATTCGCGACTGCGCATGTACCTTGACGCCATTCATGGAAGTCACGGTCTCCTCGGGGCAACACAACGTCACCCGCCAACCCTCGCGCTTGACACGGTTAAGCACGGCCAGCGCGATAAGGGAATCCAATTCATTGAACCCTTGAAATGTGAGTATCGCGATGTGCATGACTAACGCAACCGATCTTCCGTACCGACAAGCTGCTTGTTGAGATGTGATGGATCAAGCTCGACGCCCAGGATCAGCATGGCTGCGATGGGACCTTTGTTGCCGGCTTGGTCGAGCAAGGTGCGGTAGCCGTATGCTGAAATACCGAGGTAGAACGGACGGCCCCAGCGCGCTTCGGCCGCCCACCGCTCAGGGTAAATATCGTTGAATCGCATCATGCGGGTTGCGCTCACATAGAGCTTGGAGACTCGCAACGCTACGCCAAAGCCCCAGCCGAGCGCAGCAGGCACACGCGTTGACCCGGGCACCATCAGCGGTGCGTCGGCGTCGTCGAGGTAGATGCCATCAACGCCACCAGCAACATGTGCGAACACACCACCTTGCTCGAAGCCCATGCCAGCGGCAAGCCCGACTTTACCTGCAAACCCAAACGCCGTTTCACCGATGCCACCGCCTGCGATCTGAAGCGCGCCGTCAATAAAACCGTAGCCCGTTACGCGTCGGTACGCCAATAGCCCCGGGGTGCGCGCAATGTTGAGCCCAAACGTTGCACCGTACTTGCGTGCATCCGCACTAAACGTCACCAACCCAATATTGAAGCCACCGACGGTGATCTTGGTTCGGTTCACCACCGTGCGCTCTTCGTCGTTGCGTAGGCCAGCAACTCCCGCCTCATCAGGCGCTGGCAGCTCAATATCAAAGGTCACATGTGGCGGCACCGCTGCAGCGCCGAACCTAGTACCACGCAGCGCTTCAGCTAGTTCACTAACCGACAAGCCCGACGAGGTTGCCAGCGCATTGAGCAACTCTGGTTCCCCTTTGCGCTCTTGGGCTGCCAGCTCGAACAGCAGCGGCAAACGCGCGTCGCCGGTTGCGGTATTTAGTTGCGCCCGCACATCTTTGGCGCGTTGCAGTGAATATGCAAGCTGCGCATTGTCAGCCAGTAACGCGCTGGTATGTTGGCCAGCAGCAACGACGGCGTTCGCAGCAATATCCCCGAAGCTGTGGCTCTGGCCCGCGTTCGTTGCATCAAATGACTCGTCGCTGGCGGTGCCAATCACGTTAATCGGCGTGGTCACTTGGGTGCTGCCCATGCGAAGCACTGCGGTACCCGCCACGGTTACCGAGGTGGTCCGCGTCGTCACTGGCACGCGCTCGGTATGTGTCACCATTTCGTCGACGGCTTTGTCGACGTCGCGATACGCCTTGACGAATTTCTTCACCGTGCGCGTGGTGCATTGGCCTGGCGAAGTGGAACAGTTGGTGCGGGTAATCTGCAACCCAACGCCAGTGAGATTTTCCACTTCCGTCGAACATCGAGTGGTCGGGTTGCCGCACGTGGTTTCGTCTTCGTTGATTTCTTCGACGTATTGTTCACGGACGCGGCGCGACACTTTTTCGCGCACCTGGTATTCAAACTCACGTTGGCTCGTGCGGTCTTGTGATGAAGCCTCGCAGCTCGTGATATTCAACTCAATCGCGACATCATCGGTGCCGGTCGATTGCAAACTGGCTTTGACCGCCTCGACAACGCCTGCGCAACTCGCTGCGGTCGTCAACGCGTAGCGTGCAGCGATCGGTCGTGGATGGCTCGGCTCGGCGGTTAACAGGTAGGCGGCTTTGGTGAGTTCCGCCACATAGCTGCCGAACAGACCACGCACGTTGAGCCGCTTGAGCTGCGCGCTTGCTTTGGCTTCGGCCTGTTTGACGGCATCGCGTGCCCGATCACTCGTCGACGCTGCCGCAGCAATGCTGCGCAACCGCACCAGTTGCGCGCCGAGGCCAAGGCCTTGCGCTTCGCCTTCCATCTTCGCGACTGCGGATTCAAGCACGGTGGCCAGCCGTTTCTGCGTCTTTGCAGCGCCCACCCGACGAGCCTGTTGTACTGCCGAATCAAGTGCAACCAATTGCTCAAACCCGGTTTGCGCCATTGCCGCGAGCTTGCCGTCCAATAACCTGCCCCACGCATCATCGGTGCGATTGCGTACAAACTCGTCGTCAAGATCAATCGAGATACTCGATCGCATCCGCTCGAGGTTCGCAAGTGCTTGCGGAAAGTCACCAGCCGCTATCGACCGATCAACCGCGGTCTCCATCGGTTCTCGTTCGGCGGAAGCAACCAACGCTGCGCTGAGAATTCCACCGATGACACATCCAACGCACAACTTGCGTATCATGCGCCCAGGTTAGCAAAACATCGAGCGGGTTGCCTGCTGCGGTGCGAAATGCTGCGGGAACCGCCAGCACTGTTTGCCTAACAGCGCATCACCGTGGTCGAACGCAACGCCGAAACGTGGGCGATCACAGAGTATCGCGCTGGCGAAATTGCCATTGTTGAAGAGCTTGGTTTGCGCATCAACGTCAATCAGCGCTACGCGGTCTTGGCAGCGCTGTAGGCCTTTTCGCGCCTATCGTTCGCGCCGCCGAGGTGTTACTTACAGGCCGCCCGTGATATCCGACTCCGCCACCAACCCCGCAGCCCAGCCTGCGAGCGTTTTGCGCCCAGGCATCGTGCTGAGCGAACGCGTAACGTTTCCCGAAACGTTGCCGGTGGCGATGCGCGTGGTCGATATTGCCAACGCCATCGATGCGCACCAAGTGGTCATCGTTGCTGGCGAAACCGGGTCAGGTAAAACCACCCAGCTGCCGAAGATCTGCCTTGCGATGGGCCGGTCTGGTCGGACTGCCACCGGCATGATCGGCTGCACACAACCGCGCCGCATCGCAGCTACCAGCGTGGCAGCTCGAGTCGCGGAAGAATTGCAAACCCCGCTCGGCGAAGTAGTTGGCTTCAAAGTCCGGTTTTCGGACAAAGTGCGCAAAGATTCGCACATCAAATTCCTGACCGACGGCATGCTGCTCGCTGAGATCCAAGGCGACCCAATGCTGCGCGCCTATTCGACGATTATCGTCGACGAAGCCCACGAGCGCAGCCTCAACATCGATTTCCTTCTCGGATTCCTCAAGCAATTGCTGCCGCGCCGGCCCGACCTGCGCGTGATCATCAGTTCGGCAACGCTGGAAACCGAGCGGCTATCGGCGTTCTTTAACCAAGCGCCGATCATTGAAGTGTCCGGCCGCACCTACCCTGTCGACGTATTGTATCGGCCGCCACGCGACGACGAAAACGATCTAGCCGAAGTTGTCGCCAATACCGTCAACGAGATCACCGAACTCGACCCACGCAACGACGTCTTGGTGTTTCTACCAGGCGAACGCGAAATCCGCGAAGCGGTGTCGGAACTTGAACAGCGCGCACTGCCGCACACCGTGATCTTGCCGTTGTATGCGCGGCTATCGGCGGCCGAACAACAACGGGTCTTCCAATCATCGCCGATGCGCCGGGTTGTGCTTGCCACTAACGTTGCGGAAACCTCGTTGACGATTCCAGGCATCGTCTACGTCGTCGATCCTGGCGTGGCTCGCGTCAATCGCTACAACGTTCGCACTGGCGTAACCCAATTGTTCGTTGAGCCAATTTCGCAAGCGAGCGCTAACCAGCGCAAAGGCCGCTGTGGCCGAACTGCCAACGGTATTTGTTTCCGCTTGTTCGAAGAACAAGATTTTGTGTCGCGGCCAGCGCATACCGATCCAGAGATCAAACGCGTTGGCCTTGCAAGCGTGATCTTGCGCATGAAGTCGCTGCGCCTTGGCGATATCGAAAGCTTTCCGTTTCTGGATCCGCCGCCCAAGCGCGCTATCGATGAGGGCTACCGTGTGCTCGACGAGCTCGGCGCCATCGACGAGCACAGCCGCTTAACCGAACTCGGCGAACAGCTGGGCAGGTTGCCGCTCGACCCGCGGTTGGGCCGCATGATCCTCGGCGGCCGCGAGCAGAATGCGCTGCGTGAAGTTGTAACGCTCGCTGCCGTGCTGGGCTTGCAAGACCCACGCGACCGGCCGCACGCCGCGCAGCAGCGCGCCGATCAAGCGCATCAAAAGTGGAAAGACGAAGCCAGCGACTTCGCGAGCTACCTCAAGCTGTGGGCATTTTGGCAAGAAGCGCGCGGCAGCAAGTCGCGTTCGCAGCTGTACAAACTGTGCCGCGACAATTTCCTCAACTACAACCGCATGCGCGAGTGGGAAGACACCCATGGCCAATTGGTCCGCGTGATGCGCGAACTCGATTTTGCGCCTAATGACACGCCAGCGTCGAGCGAACAGATCCATCGCGCGTTGTTGCCGGGCTTGCTGAGCAAGATCGGTGTGTGGAACCAAGAATCACGCATCTTCATTGGCGCACGACAAACTCGTTTTCAAGTACATCCGTCGTCGGGCCTCGCACGCAAACCACCACAATGGGTCATGGCGGCCGAGCTCGTTGAAACGTCGCAGCTGTTTGCTCGCACCGTCGCCAAAATCGACCCAACCTGGCTCGAAGCCGCGGCTGGCGCGCTGTGCAAACGAAGCTACGGCGACCCGCATTGGGAAATGAAGGCCGGCCAAGTGGTGGCCAAAGAACAAGTCACGCTCTACGGCTTGCCGATCATCAAAGATCGTCGGGTGTCGTACGCAACATTTGACCCGGAACTGTGCCGCGAACTGTTCATCACGCATGCGCTCGTGCGCCACGAATACGCCAGCAAGGGCGCGTTCATGGAACACAACCAACGGCTGCTCGACGAAGTGCACTACTTGCGCGACAAAGCGCGGCGTAGCGACATGGTGGCCGACGAGCTAGCGTTGTGGAACTTCTTTGACCAGCACATTCCCGACGACATCACAGGTGGCAAAGCGTTCGAAGTCTGGCGCCGCGACGCCGAAGCTCGCAACCCGAAGCTGCTGTGCCTCACCCGCGACGATCTGCTGCTCGACGAAGCTAATGAGTTGTCACCAACGCGTTATCCCGACCAGCTGGTGCTGCGTGGCGCGACCTTGCCGCTGACCTATCGCTTCGAGCCAGGCGAAGAAGATGATGGCATCACCATGGCGGTGCCACTGGCACTTTTGCCGCAGCTTGACCCAGCTGTGCTGGCGTGGACAATTCCAGGCTGGCACGAGATCAAATTGCGTGAGCTGCTCGACGGTTTACCTAAACCCCAACGCAAAGCGTTGATGCCGATCGACGATTTGGCGCGGCACCTCGCTGCAACGCTCAAGCCGTTCGAAGGACCGATGTTCCCAGCGCTGGAACGCGCGATCTTCGAGCGCACTGGCGAACGTATCGCTCGCGATGCCTGGGACCTTTACGCTTTGCCTGGCTATTTATCGATGACGTTCCGGATCGTCGACGATCACGACAAAACGATTGCATCGAGCCGCGATCTTGCTGACTTGCAGCGCACGCTGACCGCACGTGCCAAAGAGCTGTGGTCACGCGTGCCACGCGAAAAACACGAGCGCACCGGCATGAAAATGTGGGACCTCAACGATTTTCCTGCGTCGGTAACGCTGCAAATCGCTGGCCGCGCCATGCTTGCGTACCCTGCTCTCGTCGAAACCGAGCTCGCAGTGGATGTGCGCTTGCTTGAATCGGCAGATGCAGCGGCGACAGCCACCCGCGATGGCTTGCGCAAACTGTACATTGCGCAACTGGCGACAACCTTGACCCAGCTTGAGCTCAAAGTGCCAGGCACGCTCAAAGGTCCTATGCGTCGGCAGATCGTGCTGCGTGCCCTCGACGATGCGTTTCGCTTGCATGACCCAACTGCAGTGCCACGCAACAAGCCAGCGTTTCTTGAGCGCTTCATCGCGGGCCGCGATGCCTTGCCAGGTGTACTAGCGCAGCGCGGTGCTTCGGCGGCAGCCTTGAGCACTGAGTTCGACAAAGTATTGGCTGCAATCAAGCCGCTGGCCGGCCGGCCGGGTGTCACGCGCGCAGCGATCGAAGACATTCAGAGCCAGCTCACACATTTGGCACCGCCCGATCTCATGCGCGTCACCACTGTTGCGCGGCTGGATCACATCACGCGTTATCTCAAAGCGATCTTGGTGCGTTTGCAGCGGCTCACCCACGACCCACAAAAAGATCAAAGCAAAGCAGTGCAAGTAACGCCGTTTTGGCAGAACTTCGTCAAGAAGCGCGACGAACTGCGCGCCAAAGGCTACGTCATCGCCGAAGTCGAAGAGTTCGGTTGGTTGATCGAGGAGTTCCGCGTGCAAACATTTGCACCTGAACTCAAAACCGCCGTGCCGGTGTCAGTGCAACGCCTGCAAGAACAATGGGCGCGAGTCGCGCGCTAGCGGCGATGCAAAGGGAAGTTACAAGGACATAGCCTACCGTTCAGCGACGGTAATGTCGCTGATACGCCACGTATCACCCGACGGCACCAACGTGGCTGTTGCCACTACGCCTTCGATCGGAAACGCTAGCCGTAAGCGACCTTTGGATTTTGTCGCTGCTAGTTCTAGCACTTCTAGATACGGGTCGGTGGCAGCCGGCGCGGCGACCCAGGGTATTACGTTGCCAAACATGCGGAACTCTGGCTCGTCGGTAAACAACGGCGATTTGCGCATCACCAACTTGTTGCGGCCAGGTTTGTCTTGGTGCCAGTACGCGTCCATCTGTTTTGAAAGCAACACTCGCTCAAGCAGCTGTTTGCGATTTTCCGCTGAGATGGTGGCCGCCGTACCGTCGTCGGTAAGTACGAGCTCATAATTATCAAGCGTAAAGTCGGCGCCGCGTGACCGCACTCGAATTTGCAAAAAGTCGCCCATGCCGTAGCCAAAGAACAGGCCGCCATCGTTGCAACGCTTAAACTCACCACCGGTTCGCGGTGCTTCGCTGTTACAGCTTTGGGCAAGTTGCAGGAACGCTTCGCGTTTAGCTTGTCGACTAATGCTTTTGCCATCGATGCGGATGCAATCTTTCAGCAGGCGAGCGTCGTCGATCCAAACGTCGACAACTTTGCCGCCCAGCAAGCGAACATTCGTAACGCCAACTTTTTGAAAGCCCTCTTTGGCGTCCCCACTGGTCACCGTGATCGGTAACCCGAGCTTCTTTAGTTCGGCGCTGGTGTAGCCAACCAACACGCCGCCGATGCCAACGCCTGATTCAATCGTTACCGGGCACGCACCTGTCACCTTGGCGGCCGGCCGAGCTGGCGCCAACGTCGACAAAAGTGTCGCGCGTAACGTGGTTGGTGCCACGATAGCGGGCGGCGCCTTGGACGCGGCGGCGACAGGTTTGTCCTTTGCCGAGGACGTCTGACTTGAACTCACCGTCACTGCTGCGGCCAGCATCGTTATCCATGTGCGTTTTTGCATTGCTCCGAAACGCTAGCATTCAGATTTCTGCCGTGCTCAAGTTGTTGGTAAATAACTGTAATTATTAATACTTAAGCGACGGATTGGGCCAATTTGAAAAAACCTTGGCAATTTCCTACCAGGATCTTGCGACTCGGTTGCAACAGCTTCCGTCCGGACCCGCATGCAAACGAAAAATATCACCGCCTCCCTTACTAGCCTTGTTGTTGCTTCGTGCACACTCGCCGCGCTGCCATCGTGCGCCTTGATGCGACAAATGATGAAGCCCGCGGATCACAGCGTTGCGGCTCCGAATCCAATTGCTTCCAACCAGCCCCTATTCCACACGGCGTCTAGTTATCTCAGTCTTGCGCAAGAAAAGGACTGCACGGTGTGGCCGTTTGAAGATCGCACAACGATTACCGCAACCGCAGGAAATATTTGTGTCACCACAAAAACGAATCAAACCGACGAAAGCATCGCAGCTGGCGCCAACGCACCTTCCACGATGAAAGAGTATATGTACGTCTACAACGGCGCCGAATCGGCGCAGCTAATCGTAAACCTTTCCCGCACCAGCAATCAGAAAATTGCACAGTGCGTCGTCCACAATAAGCGAGTCAATATTTGGACAACCGAGTACCAAGGCTGCGTTGAGAACAAACAAGTATTGACTGCGCAAAGTACGAAACTCGCTTTTGGGAAATTAGGGTGGAACTTTGCTGCGCCCGAGGCAACCGCTGCCAAGTAGTGCTACGGCGTCACAACGTTTGCGAACGCACACGCGAGCTTTGCTGAGTTGCGGCCAGTGTCGTCGGTCAAGTTCCAATACTTGGCAACCATCTCAGGCTGCTGGCTTCGGCAGCCGGCTTCGACAATGCGACCGGCCGATGCAGGCAAGTGATCGATCGCGAACATTTTCTCGAACAACGGGAGCGCTTTGGCGTACTCGCCGGTGCTTACCAACGTTTGGCCTTGTTTGAGCAGTTCATAGGCTTGTTGCTGCTTGCCCACGGCTGAATCGATTAGCTCGCCAGTAAGATAAATATTGGTGCGAACGCAGGCCTGCTCCATGCCGTTACGCCATGGATCTTTTAGCACCGCGTGGAGCTGTCGAGCCAGTTTCTCGTCGGCAGCTTGGCATGCAAGCAGACCGGTTGTGCCTAAAAACATTGGGTCATTCGGGTGCTTGGCCAACGCTTTTTGCGCAACCACCAAGCCGCCTTTGTAATCCATGCGAGTGCGATAATCGGTCAGCGCTCGTTCGAGTGCGTACAAATCGTCGAGCGCGGCCTGCTGCACAGGTGGCACGCCATTGGTTACCGAAACAGGTTTTGCGGGGGCCGGCGCTGACCGACTCGCATTGGCGGGCACCTGCCGTGCAGAAGCAGCCATCGGCGTAGCTGGCACCGGCGGCGGCGGCATACCTGCTGAGCCGCTTGCAGTCGCGGCTACCGGCGACGGCGTTGCGCCACCTGAGCCGCCAGTGAGCGCTACGACTGGCGCAGTCACTGTTGGTGCAGGCTGCACCGCAACCGCTGCACTGCGCGAATCGCCACGCAATTGCCACCACGCAACGCCGGCCGAAACCGCTGCAACACCAACGAGGGCACCGGCAAGCCACGGACGTGAGCGAGGCGCCGCCACTGGTACCGAAGCTGGCGCGGCCTCGCTGCGCATCGTCACGGCAACGCTCAACGCGCCGATCCATTCGCGCATATCGCGAAACCGATCGGTCGCAGCAATGGCAAGTGACCGCGCCAATACCGCCCACACCGCCGTGGGCGTGCTGCTGGCTTCGCCGCGGGCCAAGCCTTGTAACGCTGCAGCTGACACGCCAGCGTCGGGTCTAACCCCAGTCAGG
>ERZ795056.4728-NODE-4728-length-13964-cov-5.184629_pt1 | contig 13964 bp, 13 predicted proteins | sample MGYA00375140_ERZ795056 | MGnify/ENA primary metagenome ERZ795056 (study PRJEB30185, sample SAMN05720227) | activated sludge metagenome | isolation source: Anaerobic digester | place: USA | collected 2015-03-09 ...
GGCTCAATTGAATATGAAAGCGGTAATCCCCATACAACCGGTTTTCGTGTAATTATCGAAAGCCTGTACGAAAGAACTACTTTTATTAAATTAATGAACCTTTTTGTCGAAAAATAAATTAAAGGATTAAACTCGATCATTATTGATTTTTCCGCTTCAAATGCGGTGTTTTATTCGTTGAAATTTTAGGTTTTAATATAGCACTTTTGCAGTTCATTTAAAATCAATTCAAAATTAATTATTTTACAGCAGCATGTTTTAATTATTAGGCACAATTATGTTTACAAGTTTTTCTGATATACCGGGTCATCAAAATCTTTTCCTGGACTATTTATACGAGTTCGATAACACTAAACAGTTTTATCCGCACAACTTTAGGGATAAAACCGGGTATGTTCCAAATTTCGAAGAAGTGTTAAACTCAAGAATAGTGAACCGGGAACCTCTGGCTGCAATTATCGAGAATCAATACAACGTTTTTTCTGCTTCAGCTAAAACTACAAAGAATATCCAGCAGTTGAAGTTGAAAAAAACTCTTGCAGTGGTTACGGGACAACAAATCGGGATTCTCGGCGGACCAATGTATACGATTTATAAAATAATAACCGCTATAAAATTAGCCGCCCATCTTTCCGTACAACATGAAGATTATAATTTCGTTCCGGTATTCTGGATGGAAAGCGACGATCATGATTTTGAAGAGATCCGCTTTATCAACATTATTGATGCAGGGAATAACAATCTTAGAATTACATATAATGATGATTTTCCGCTGGAAGAAAACCGCGGAAGTGTTGGTGATGTTATTATCCAAAATACTATAACTTCATTTTTTGAAGAACTTGAAAAAGGCTTGAGAAAAACGGATTTTACACCTCAAGTTTTATCATTGGTAAGGAATTTTTATTCCCCCAATAAACCACTAAAGACTGCTTTTAAAGAGCTTCTTTTTCACCTTTTTGATGAACACGGACTTGTAATTTTCGACCCTCAAGACAAAAGTGTAAAAGAATTATTAAAACCTGTTTTCATCCGCGAGATTGACAATTTCAGAAGACATTCGGAAAAGCTTATTAAAACCAGCGCCACTCTTGAAGAAGTTTATCATGCTCAAGTTAAAGTACGTCCAGTTAATCTCTTTATGAACTATCCCCGAAGTGAAGGTGCAGTTGAAAAAGGAAGGTATCTTATTGAACCAACGGAGAGCGGTTTTAGGTTGAAAAATAGAAGAGTAAAGTTTACGCATGAAGAATTGAATAACTACATAAATAGTTCGCCCGAGTCGTTTAGTCCGAATGTTCTGCTAAGACCGATATGCCAGGATTATCTATTCCCAACTGCTTTTTATATCGGTGGTCCCAGTGAAGTATGTTACTTTGCACAAGTAATGCCTTTGTATAATATGTTCGGTATAAAACCACCGATAATATATCCCCGCTCTTCGGCAACACTTGTAGAGAAGAGCATAGCCCAAATCCTTGAAAAATACGGTATTTCAATTAACGATGTTTTTGTAAACAGAGATACAATACCGGATAGAGTAATTAATAGTCTTTCAAGTATTGATATTGAGAACAAATTTAAAATTGCTAAAAACGATGTAGATAAGGTTTTTGAAGATTTAAGAAATCTGCTTGTCGAACTTGATTTTACTTCCGTTGAAGTTTCGGAGAAGTTCAGGTTAAAAATACTCTCTTCTTTTGATGAATTCTTAAATAAATCAATTGAAGCAAGAAAAAGGAAGTATGAGATAGTAATTCGTCAAACCCAAAAAGCTGTTTCCAATTTGATACCGGGGAACAACCTTCAAGAGAGAGAACTAAATTTCATCTATTTTGCAAATAAGTACGGGTTGTCGATAATTAATACTCTGTTCGAAGAGTTTTCGATAAGCAAGTTTGAGCATCAAATAATAAGTATATAAAAAAACTGCATCAACTTCTTACTGAAATTGATGCAGTTCAAATATGATTTATTTTTACTCTACAAACTGTTTTGCATAATATTTTGCTGTCAGTTTTTCACCGGTTGATTTTTCAATCATATCATTCCAGTAATTCTTTGCAGCTACCTGGAATACTTTGTCATTCAGATATTTGCCAACTTCTTTGTTGCTGGCATAACTTTGGTTTTTTAAGTCATCCGATTTAAGAATATTTGCTGTGATATATGAATGAAACTGTGATGCAAGTAATTCACCGAGCATGTAGTTATGGTAATAAGCAGGATACAATGCTATATGAATTTTTGTTACCCAATCCGGTTGATTTCTGCCTTCCGGTCTTTTTAACATCTGGTATTTTTCAACAAGATCCCACCACAGTTTATTAAGATCCTGATCGGGATTTTCATACATACTCTTTTCAAATCTGTAAACAACCTGTACCCATCTACTGAAAATAAGCTGCTCCAACCGAAGTGATTTGAAGTTATCCTCGGCTATTTTATTCATTTCCTCATCCGATATTCCGAGTACATCTTTCATCCACTTTGGATTAGAAGCCAGTCTTCCGAACATCATTGCAATTGCTTCCGTAGTGAAAGTGTGTGCAGGTTCTCTTAAAGTCCAGGGTAAACTTAAGTCCATAAACTTATCATAAACTGCATGTCCGTACTCGTGAAGCATAGTATTCATCCAGTTATAATTCGGCTTTACATTACAAACAACACGAACGTCTCCTGCGCGATCAATATCGGTGCAGTACGCATGTTGATACTTCCCTTCTTTCTCAAATAGGTCGCTCTTTTTTATCAAATCATCAATAGGTAAATCTATGCCGGCATAGTAATCCTCGGTAATTTTAACCAGGTCTTTATCCTTATAATAAGAATCAAGATCAACAGTATAGATTTTGGGAGCTTCCTGGAAAAAACGATTTTGGTAATGCCACGGCATCAGGTTTTCTTTAGGAAGATTTAACCTAGTTGAAAGATGATTATCAATATCGCTTTTTAATTGCACAAATGTCGGTGAAGTTAATTTATCAAGTTCATCAAACAGTTTTTCAATTTCGTCAGGGTCCTGCTCACTCAGTTTCAAACTCATCTGGTGATAATTCTTAAATCCAAGTTCGGAAGCGATTTCATTTCTCATCTTCACAAGTTTAAGAACGTCATCAACAACAACATTTCCGATTGCTTTATGGGCAAGCCAGGTTTTTTCAAGTTCAACCGAGTTAGTGGAGTTCTTCAAAACCTCTTCTACCTGGTTATCACTTAATTTTTTTCCGTCTACTTCTGCCCGGAATGTGGAGTATTTCTGTTCAATCTCTGTTTGAAGTTTTATTATTGCTTCAAGTTTTTCTTCGTCAATTTGATTTCCCTGGTAAGCAAGATATAGTTTCTCAAGTTGACGTTTTTGAATTTCATCAGTAATGAGATTTGATTCTTTTATCTTTTTTAGTTTGGCAAAGTCTTCTTTGTTAGCGAAAATTTTACTTAGTTCAACCTGTAAGTCGGCAGCTTTTTTATAGTCTTCATCCTTACCGGATATCGTTGCATCGAAGTATGCGATGTTTGCATTTTTAGCAAGTTCAACTACCTTCGACTCGTAGTTCTCTATAAATTTCGTTAATTCTTGTTTCATTTCTTCCTTCCCGGGATTACATCCCACTATTATAACTGAAAAGAAAAGAGCTATAACTAATTTTAATCTGTTTTTTGACTTTAATATCAGTTCCATCATTAAACCTTTTAATTGTGAATTTGGTTCTCAAATATATAAAACAAGCTATTACTTATAAACGCAATTATTTTATCTTTGCTGTATCAAATTCAACCGGAGGTAACAAAATGGAGAGTAATCTCGAAAAACTTCAAAACTTCTATAACGGATTAGTAAATCAGTATTCCGTTTCTTTGCAGATACCTAAATTAGAAGCAAAACTAAAAGTCGGAACGCTGATTTTTTACTTTTATGCCCATGCAAACAACAATACCGAACTTAAAGAAAAAATAAAAACGGAAGCAGGCGAGTTATTTAATTCAACCGGGAATTTCTTTTCAGAAGCTGAAAATGATTTCGATAAAATGAAGATTGAGAGACCTGATCTTGTTCAACTATTCAAACAAAGCACAACGGAAGAATACGACTTGTTTGTAAAATACGTTCAGGATGATGTTTTATTAAGTAAATAATCTTAATCAAATAGGAATGAGGAAAAAGAGAAGGAACGATTCATTCAATTGTCTTTCTCTTCCTTCCTCCCTTTCACTTAATCTTATTCTTAATCTTATTCGTATTCTTTCTCTTAATCTTCTTGAAGAACATACTATTTAATTTCTTCTTCATCATCGGAATACTTAGCAAATCGCCCTATTTCAGGAGGATGAACATTATCGTATCTTTTCCAGGGCCAGCCACCGAATTGGGTTCTCCGATAATCTGCAAATGCTTGTTGAATTTCTGTAATATCGTTCATTACAAAAGGACCATGTTGTACAACCGGTTCATTAATCGGAATGCCTTGAAGTAATAAAAAATAAGCATCTTCATTTTCATTCTCAATAATTATCTCCTGATCAGCCAGTAATTCAACTGAATGATACGGCTCAATATTCATTCCCGCAATACTTACCCCTGTTCCTCTATAAAAGTACAAAGAGCGGTTGACTTCAAGCGATGCTGATGGAATCTTCCATACTGCACCGGCTTCCATTTTTATCAACCAAATTCCGACTTCACGTTTTGGATCAGAAGCCCATGAATCCGGCGCCGGTTTGGGGGCTGAAACACCGCCTACTTTCCCGGCAATAACAGTAACTTCTATCTCTTTACCGGTTTTGTCTTTTTCTTTATAAACCGGGATTTCTTCTTTCCACAACATCGCAAAGTGAGGGTCGGCAAACTTTTTTGGACGGGGCAGGTTTATCCAGATTTGGAATAGTTCCAGCGGATTTTTATCATTTTTATTCAATAAAGGGAACATCTCGGAATGTTGTAAACCGGAGCCCGCAGTCATCCATTGAACATCACCGTTGCCATACCTTCCGGCGCAACCATGTGAATCGGAATGGTCAACATATCCTTTTAAAACAACTGTAACCGTCTCAAATCCTCTATGAGGATGAGCCGGGAAACCTGGAATTGTTTCACCGTGATACATTCGCCAGCCGTCTTTGGTTGTAAAATCCTGCCCGAGATTTCTACCTGCTAATGAAGCATTTGGTCCAAGTTCTTCATTCCCTTCGGGATAATTATCAAGGTGATGAACACAAAAGAGAAACGGGTCTTTTGTTTCCCAGGTAAATCCTAATGGTTTTATGTTTGCAATTATCTTATTATACATTGAAATTAACCTTTCACTTTTGAATTTCATACTATTTGTTTATTAGCCTTCTTGACATAAGTAATATTAAAAAAACAGCCTGCTAAATGACAGGCTGTTTTATTTTCTACTAATTGCTGAATGTTTGATTATGAATTGCTTCTATCTCCGACAGTATTTTTTCAACTTTTTCCAGTTTTAATTTCGCATCTTTATCATCCGATTTGATGTTCAAGGCTTTCTGCAATTGCGATTTCGCCTGGATATAGTTTTTGTCGGCTATGTATTTCTCTGCATTTTTAATGTTTCTTTTATACTCTTCTTCAAGTTCGATATCAAGTTTTTTCATCTTAATTGAAGGTCCATCTTTCTCAACCATTAGTTTTTTGAAATCATCCGGATACCCTACATTAATCGGTTTGAAAAACTCATTCTTGACTATTCCGTCCATATATTTTAATATTAGGAACTCGCCCAGCTTTTTCCATCGTTTAACTGTTAAATCAGCCATTTCATTTGAATAGTTCGTCAAATATTCAACAGCATCGGTTTTTGAAGTTTTTGCAAGAGCGACTGCTTTCTTCTCAATCTCTTCCTGTCGTGTAATGAACTTTCCTTCCAGTTCATTCTGCACCTTCTGGATATCATCAATAATTAATGAAAACTTCGGATATGCGAAATTGGATACAAAATTGAACACCCAGAATGCGGAATCCCAGGTAAATTCAGATAAAGAACCGAGCCCTTTCTTAAAATTATAAGGGACTTTTGTAATCGAAGAGTACATCGGAATATATACGGTCATATAGGAATCATCAACACCGAACCACAAAACACCTCCTACTTCACTCGGTAAATGCGAGCGTGATTGACTTATAAAAGAAAATCCAGTTTGAGGAGTTGAAATCGGTCTCTCGTTAAAGTATTGCACGCCTTCATAATCCCAAACAAGAGGACGCCACCTGTAAGGCATTGCATACGTTCCTGCAGCAATTCCTTTAGTCATATCAAGTTCAGTACCCTGGTAATGATCCCTCATCAACAACATTACATCATGAACGGAAAGTTTTCTATCAGGTTTAATATACAAAGGCATTCTTTCAAGATTTTCGCCTCTGATGTAAGAAATATATTTTTCCATATCAGGGTTAACTCTTCTGAATAATGACCATACTCTTGCTTCGCAGAATCTAATCGCTCCGAAATCAAGCGGTGCATAATTATCTGAAAAACTAAATTCCGAATCCTTGCCTGAAAAATATCCTTGCTCCCTTGCAAATGAAATTACATCTTTTGAATAAAGTGAGTTTTGCGGATCATTCAACGGGAATGTAGTAATTCTTGCCTGGTTTGCATGAGCCGAAACATATCCATCCGGTATTCTAATAGCAACCCAGACAGCACCTTTGTTCCCTTCACCCTTACCGATCATTTCCATTATCCATACTTCATCCGGGTCGGAAATGGAGAATGATTCACCTGAGCTGCAATAACCGTATTCTGCTACAAGGTCTGTCATTATTTTAATCGCATCCCTTGCAGTTTTTGCTCTTTGTAATGCTATATAAATCAACGCACCATAATCAAGTCCGCCTTTTGAATTAACAAGTTCGTTTCTTCCGCCGAAAGTTGTCTCTCCGATTGTAACCTGGAATTCGTTCATATTGCCGACAACATTGTAAGTTTCTCTTGCCTGCTTAATCTTACCGAGAAATCTTCCAGTATCCCATTCATAAACATCCAACATTGCGCCGTCGTGGTATTTAGCAGCGGCAAAGTGATAGAGTTCGCCATACATACCGTATGAATCTGCTGTGTAAGAAATCATTGTCGAACCGTCCTTGGATGCCCCTTTCGTAACAAGAAAATTAGTACAGGCATTTGTTTCGGTAAAATAGATAAGTATAAAGACAACGGAAATAAACAATCGAAGATGTTTCATTTTACTCCTTATTTATTCTTAAATGTGTTAATTTTTAACGTCAAGATAAAAAAGAAAAGGGATAATTCATAAGAAAAAAGGATTAAGTGATTTTTGCTTAATCATACTGAAAATTCTATTATCTTGTCCAAATCTCTTTTTCATGGGGACAGTGAATTAAATAACTTGTTGTCATATCAAATCTTGTCAAATAGAGAGTATCATTACTCAATAAATAGAGATATTTTTCGCTATTATATTTGTCGTCAAAATTAATAATAATCGTATCTAATAATGCCCTGTATTCACCATAATAAACACGATAACTTCTTGAATCCGATTTGAACTCAAACTGACCGTCACTTTTAAATGTTAATTTTTGAATCGGTGGCGGTGCATCAGCTATTGCCAAAGGACGTCCAAACCAATCCCCATTCAAGGTCTGATCAATGTGAGCACCGTTCGGGAAACCAGGTTTCTCCCTTTGAAAAATTTCATCTATCTTTTTCGAATTAAGTATAGTGTAACAACTTGGTAGAATCAAAACAATAACAGTTACAAGTATAATATTTATTCTTTTCATTAGTTGAATTCTCCTTAATAAGGTGAATAGCAAAATAATTTTATAGTTTAAAAGAAATTTAATAGAACCAAAACTATTTTCAATGGTTTATTGATCTTGTAACATGATTATCTTAACAAAGATTGATTAATCAAATTAGTATCATCCCCTTAATCTAAATCCGCTCTGCAATCCTTCTAAAATGAAACCCATAAACAGCGAATGTCATCGCCGTAGAAAACTTCTTCGGATACTTCAAGATACTGTAGAAAAACATTTTCCAGAAATACTTCTTCCCTTTTTCAAGGATGCCGATACGCCATAATAATTTGAGAAATGCTGTGATCTCTTCTTTAGATAATTTTTGCGATTTCCAAACAGGTAGTTTGTATTCGGATAAAAATAGTTTTACTCTTTCATAATATGCTTTCGGGGCATAAATAGAATCAATTATTCTTGAGTAACCCTTGATTAATTCACTATAACTCATCTTCGGAATAATGTTCGTTGCTCCATCCATATTGTTTCCGCTCCATTGCTCCAGTAGCCTGTTTTCCTTTTGCAGCCGGTTGTAGAGTTTAGTACCGGTCGGGGCATTAAGCAAACCGACCATTGCAGAGACTATTCCGCTTTCTTTAATGAAGGCGATTTGCTTATCAAAGGTATCGGAAGAGTCGTTATCAAAACCGACTATGAATCCGCCAGAAACTATCATACCGTTCTTTTGTAATTTCTTAACCGCATGTATTAAATCCTTCTTCATGTTTTGTTTTTTGCCGCATTCGGTTAAACTTGCTTCATCCGGTGTTTCAATACCAATAAAAATACTATGTACGGCAGCATCAATCATTTTCTGCATCAACTCATCATCATCGGCAACTGTTATTGTAACTTCTGTAATAAAATTAAAAGGATACTTTCTTTTCATCTGCCATTCTTTCAATTCGGGAAGTATTTCATCCTTCAATTTTCTTTTGTTCCCGATAAAATTATCGTCAACTATAGATACACCACCCCGCCAGCCTAATTTATAAAGCGCATCAAGTTCATTAAAAAACTGCTCTTTTGATTTTGCCCTGACTTTCCGACCGTTTAACATTGTAATACTACAAAACTCACAATCGTAAGGGCAGCCCCGTGAATACTGAATACTCATCGAAGCATACTTTTTCATGTCAAGCAGTTCCCACATCGGAACGGGTGCCAATTGAACCGGGGGGAATTCATCACTCCGGTAAACATGTTTTAAAACTCCATTTTTCAAATCTTCGAGAAATAGCGGAATCGTTACTTCACCTTCATTAAGAATAAAGTGATCTACCCCAAGTATATCTTGAAATTGCGTAGTTGCATAAGGACCACCGGCAATCACTTTGACACCGAGTTTATTTGCTCTTCTAATAACATCTTTGAATGAATGAGCCTGAACATTCATTCCGCTGAGGAAAAGATAATCCGCCCATAGAATATCTTCATCTTTCATTTTAGATACATTTAAGTCGATTAATCTCTTCTTCCATTCTTTTGGTAGGAGTGCAGCAACTGTAATCAATCCGAGCGGAGGTTCAGCCGATTTTTTCGATACAAAATTCAGTGCTTCTTTAAAACTCCAAAACGTAGAAGGAGTTTCCGGGTAGACTAATAGTATATTCATTTGATTCCTTATTAATACTCATTATTCGTAATGCAATTTGCTCTCTTTTAGAATGAGATATTGTAAAAGAAATGTAAAAGCGGAGAGTGAGCATTTGCAGTTTTCCGGTTTATACTCCATATTTCAATATGATTTTCATAGAGTTAATATTATGAAAAGAAGGAACTCATTCTTCTTTTATGTTGTCTTTTTTGTACTTGCTCAATTCGCATGGATGGGTTTGCTCGGCTTGTGGATATACTGGTATGTATCCAACTACCTGATTTTTGAACAGGTAGAAGATAAGCTTTCACCGCAGATAATTATAGATAGTCCCAACGTGTTCATTTTTGTCGGTGGTATTATCTTAATAATTGCAATTGCTTTCTGGATGTCGGTTATCTTTAAAAACCTTAGCCTTCACATTAAAATAGCAAGGCTGCATGATTCGTTTATTGCCAATATTACGCATGAATTAAAATCACCTTTGAGTTCGATCCAGCTTTACCTTGAAACATTGACTAAAAGAAACGTTGAACCGGAAGTTCAAAAAAAATTTCTTCAAATAATGGTAAAAGACACAAACCGCTTGAACAATCTTATAAGCTCCATACTTGAGATTTCCAAGTATGAACAGAAGCGCTCGCTGTTCGACTTTCATGTTTACGATGCTGATGAGACTCTAAAACAAATATTAAATGAAACTGCGGAACATTTTAATTTAACCGGCGAATCGTTCTCTGTTGAAGGAGAATTAAATTCAAAGTATAAAGCCGACCTTACAACGCTGAGAATACTATTTAACAACCTGACAGACAATGCAGTAAAATATTCAACCGGTAAAGTAGAGATAAAAGTACAACTAATACAGCAGAAGAAAAAAATAATCATTCATTTTAAAGATAGCGGGATAGGTATTTCCCCGGCACACCAGAAAAAGATTTTCAATAAATTCCACAGGATTTACGGCAAGAATATTCCGAGTGTTAAAGGAACCGGGTTGGGACTTTTTTATGCAAGGGAAATAATTAAAAAGCACGATGGAACCATTTCTGTAACAAGTGCCGGTGAAGAAAAAGGCTCGTTGTTTAAGATCGAAATACCTGTTTATAGTTCTTCACGAAAAAGGTTCATTAAAGAATTGATAAGAAGTAAAGAAAAAGAGAATAACAAAACAACCCATCAGAGTGAACAATATGACGGATAAGCAAAAAATTTTAGTAGTTGAAGATGAAGAAGCACTTGCATTCGGGATTGAATTCAACCTTATGCAGGAAGGTTACTCGGTTACAATTGCAAAAGACGGGAAAGAAGCCGTCGAACTGATTAATGCAAATACTTTCGATTTATTTATACTGGATATTATGCTCCCTTATCTTGATGGATTCGAGATTGCTCAATATATTCGTGAAAAAGATCCTCAAATTCCGATTCTCATTTTAACTGCCCGAACAAAAAAAGAAGATAAAATTAAAGGACTGGAAATCGGAGTTGATGATTATTTAACAAAACCGTTCCACCTTGAAGAATTACTTCTCCGTATCCAGGGAATGCTAAAACGAAAAAGCTGGTATAGAGAAATACTTACGGAAAACCCGGAATATAAGTTCGGAAAGAATACTCTTAACTTTTCAACTTTTGAATGTTCGCACGGGAATAGACAATTCCGGATGACTACACAAGAAGCTATTACTATGAAATATTTCATCGAGAATAAAGGGAAGATAATAACCCGGAAAGAATTGCTTGAAAATGTGTGGAAAATTAACCCTGATGTTGAAACAAGAACAGTTGATAATTTTATAGTACGACTGAGAAAGCTATTTGAAAACGATCCTTCCGAGCCAGTTTATATTAAAAGCATAAGAAGTGCAGGTTATATGTTTAGCGAAGACAAGAACTAATTTTTTCCTACTAAACTTCTCTGTTATTTTTCCGATTATATTGTGTAGACTATTGTTGAATTATTCTTCATAATTAATTGAAAAAAGTATATTTAAATAATGCAGCCACTTCTTATCCTAAACCAATTTCAGTTCTAACTGCTGTTAATGAATATCTCTCTAAACCCCCATTCCACTCGGCAAGAGCTGGTTTTGAGAATGTAGATAATGACATCACTACCGAATGCAGAAATAGATTGGCTAAGCTATTTAATGTAAACGACGCAAACAGAATAATATTTACTTCCGGAAGCACCGAATCACTAAACCTCGCTATCTTGGGATCTGAATTTAACAATGCCCACATAATTACAACAAACACCGAACATAATTCAGTGCTTCGACCGTTAAAGACATTAGAACGTGAAAAAAGAATATCACTTTCGATAGTTGCGTCGGACACTTGTGGATCTGTCTCGCCTGATGATATAGAAAAAGAGATTAATTCAAAAACTTCAGCAATAGTAATCAACCATGCATCAAATGTTACAGGCATTGTGCAAGATTTGAAATCAATTTCAGAAATCGCGAATAAATATAATCTCAGATTTATTGTTGATGCTTCTCAATCAGCAGGCGTAATAGATATTGATTTCACAGGATTAAATATAGACCTACTTGCATTTACCGGGCATAAATCCCTATTTGGTTTGCAAGGAATTGGCGGTTTAATAATCAAAGAAGGAATAACTCTTAAACCGATTAAATTTGGAGGTACCGGTATAAGAAGCGATTACTTATATCAACCTGAGGATTTACCTCTTTTTTACGAAGCGGGAACCCCTAATATGCCGGGGATTGTATCATTGAATGAAGGATGTAAATACATAGAAAAAACCGGAATGATTTCAATAGCCAATCATAAAAAAGAACTTACCGGATTAATAAGAAACAGCATAGACGAATTACCTAGTGTTCGAGTGTTGGATTTATCTGAAAAGAACAACTTAGCAATAATCAATCTTATGTTTTATGATTTTGAACCGGAAGATGCCAGCTATATACTTGAGCAATCTTTTGGAATAGTGACTCGATCCGGATTGCACTGTGCCCCTTTAATTCATATCTCTATAGGTTCGAATCCTTTGGGTACAGTAAGAATAAGTCCATCACATTTTAATACTATTGATGATATTCAATACTTGATTGATTCTATAAAGATAATTTGCGAAGGACGGGGATTTTGAGGATAGTTGACTCTAAACTAATTGAAAATTGTTTCGAAGGTACTGATATAAAGGAGATTCTTTTAGATAAGGAAATAAGTAAAGAATTCATTTTTTACTTAAAAGGTGATTCTTTTATGCAATATTTTCCAATGTTTTCGAAACCTTTTTTTAAGATTGATGTAAGTGGTAAGTATATCATTAAGGGAATTGTTGGGTTTAAAACATTGAGAATAATACTAAAGCAAAAACCAACAGAAGTGTATAAAGAGTTCGAGAGATTGGTAAATAATTTTGAGTAGAATTTATAATATTTAATCAAAATTCATTAATATTAAGAAAGGAAGCGAGATGGCTGCAAAACTAATATCATATTATAAAAAAGCAAAAGAACTGGGGGGAATAAAAGCCGAGATGAGACTGGCAATAATTACAAAAATTCCATCTGCAAAAGCCGAGGTGGCGCCTGATACTCCAGAAAATATCAGGTTGTTTGAAAACGCTTTAGCCGAAATACAAAAAGAGTATCATAAATAAAGGAGATGAAAAATGATTGAACTAAAAAAACACAATTTAATACTTGACCATCGCTATGATGTTAAAGCGAAGAGACATTATCTGAATGGTTTTAACATAGTATTCCACTGCCACCACTATACAACACTCTACACTCAACTCGCAATTGATGCCGGTGAAACAGAACTTTTAGCAAAAGTATCTGAAGAAATTTTCCTTGAAATGTTGAAGTCGTATTATGAACAACATGATGTTAAAACACTTGAAGACAGAATACATTACGGTTGTCAATATTATGCTGCCGTTGGTTTGGGAAAAATGGTTCTTCAGTATTTTGGAGATGATTCCGGGCAGGTAAAACTTGAAAAATCCCACGTTGATTCCGGTTGGATTAAAAAGTGGGGACAATTCGATAAACCGGTTAATTTTATTGGTAAGGGCTTTGTTGCTGCATTATTTGCCGCTATAAACGATGCTCCGATTTCTACTTTCTATGTAGAAGAAACAGAGAGTATAGTTATGGGTGCAGAGCATTCAATTTTCAGAGTTGTAAAGAAGTAAAGGAGTATTATTATGGCTATAAATAGAAAAAAAATCATCGAAGATATGAGTAAAATCAAATTAGTCCCGGATGAAAACGGTCTAATTGAAGGTTTTAATGTTTTAGTTAATCAACTTCCGGCTCGATTCTGGAACAGCTTTGCAAACAGATTAACGGGTAAAACACCAAACGAAATTATGTCATCAGTTGAATTCCTCTTGATAAATGCTGCTCATGAATGCGGTTATCATACCGGCTATGGTATTATTACTTCTGACGAGTGGAAATCAGTTGTTTCACCGATGGTTGAAAAACAACCCGATGATATTCTTCACGGAGCATTTGCTGTACTAACTGCATTAGGTTGGGCTAATACAGAACTTATTGAATTAGTTCCCGGTGAAAAACTTGTTGT
>ERZ795056.4729-NODE-4729-length-13961-cov-46.421545_pt1 | contig 13961 bp, 11 predicted proteins | sample MGYA00375140_ERZ795056 | MGnify/ENA primary metagenome ERZ795056 (study PRJEB30185, sample SAMN05720227) | activated sludge metagenome | isolation source: Anaerobic digester | place: USA | collected 2015-03-09 ...
CAAGCACAATACACGTATCCCCGCAGGTGTTGCACTTGCTCCTTGAAACCGCCAACCAAAGAAAAGGCGACCCCGGGGATTCGCTGATTTCCTGCGGTGCTCGCGTCAGGCGGGCGTCGCACAAATCGCCCGATGGCGCGCTGCCGCGCGCGGTGGGCTCATGGTGCGCCGCTTGGACCGCCTGACGCTGCGCTCCTCGGAGCGAATCCACGGGGACCCCGTCGGACGGATTCTTGATCGCTGCGCGATGATGTTTACAGGAACCCGGATGCGAGAACCTAGGCTATTCAGGCGCGCGACGAAACCTCAGTTCGAGATGCTTGCTGAAGACTGCTACTCGAGTCTCCTCAATCAAGGGCGAAAGCCACATTGTGTTCGCGAAGGCGTCGGGCCATTCCAAGATTACTTGTTTCTCCGCGTACAAAAACAAATGGTCACATAACTCTGGTTCGGCATGTCTTTGCGCCAGTTGGCTAACTTCCGTCCAGAACTCCAGTGTCGCGCGGCAATGAAACTTCTTGGACATTGGCCATACGGTTTGGCCTTCTGGCAGATAGGGTTCGCTCGCTGCGAAGCGAAGGAACAGTTCTTCGACCTCCGAGGCGATTGAAGTGCCCTCAAAAAAAGCAGAGGTGACTTCATGGAACACTTTCGGGAGCACAGCAAAAAACACCGAGCTGTCCACTCGCCCTTCTTCGATTTCCCAACAACTCGCGAGGGGCAACGTTAGTGGAATGCCAACCCCGTCATCACTTCCGTTGTATTTCATCTTCAGACCTTCTTGAGCGTTACCGATGATTTTGCGCCAGCGAGGGTTGGCACCGTAGCCCAGATGCTCGCATCAGGGTTGCCGTGAACCCACCGCATCGCGATCAATCGGATTTATAGCTTTTTGCCGCTATCGACAGCTAGGCGGCGATTGTGGCCATTTTTATTAACAAGTCGATAAGCATGAAAAACAAGCCGTAACGACCGCCGGCTAGTCGCTCGCGCGATAAAGCTGTTAAATTGCTCCCAAACCGTTTCGAGAGCCGCGCGGTTGCGGTGGCGGTTACACCGCTTTCAATAATCCTGATTCTGCGCGCACCACAAACCGGCGCTCCACTTCGTGTGACGTCTCGGCGTCCGCGACCATGCGTGCCATCATCAGCGGCATCGCCGCGTCGACTGGCCAGCCGCTGACGTTGGTTGGGCCGCTGTATGGGCCGAGCCATTCGCGGCCGCCCAACTGCCGCCATGCGTCCGGCGCTACGTCGGGCAGCGCTGTTTCATCGGTTTGCCAGAGTCCGCGGCCGTGGGTGCTTGATAGCTCGATGGGAATGGCCGCGTCTGCCGTTGCGTGAAACACATAGCCGCGCGCTAACGCGTAGTTTTCTACGACGAGCGCTTCTGGATCGCGTAGTTCGCCGCATTCGGCTTCTAGCCATCGGCATAGCGCAATGCGCCCAGCCTCCGTGTGCCCGAGGTCCGTTTGTCTCGTGGTCATCTTTGCGTATTTGTCGGCCATGCGGTCAAACGCGCGCGGGCCGATGCAGCCGTCGATGCCAAGTTCGGGCCGCAAATTGAGGTAGTACTTCACGGTTACTTCTAGCGTTTCGATCACGCCATCGTGCCGCAGTAAAACCACATCAAATTCGCCGACGGTTCGATTGCCGTTTCTGACGATGAGCCCGCGCGTTGCGGCGCGAACATCGGGCCGCGCGGCTTGCCAAAACAGAACGTATTTCTCGAACGTGTGACCCAGCGGTGTTGGCACTGTCGGGTCGCCGAGCGCGGCGTGCAGCGCGTCGGGTTTGTCGTCGAGCGCGTGCAGCCAATCCGTGCACCGTGCAAGCTCTCTCGCAGACCAAGCATCGGTGCGAAGCCGGTCCTGCCACGCAGCGTTGCTCGCATCAAACAACGATGGCGAGCCCATCGCCCACGCAAGGCGGCGCACATCGGCGTCGCGAAGTGAGGCGAGCAGCGGCGCTAAATTTTTCTCAGTCGTCAAGCGCAATTTCGCAGCGAACTTGTGGGAGCGGCCTTGGCCGCGATGGATTGGTCGCAAACGCGAATCGCGGCCAAGGCCGCTCCCACAGTGCGATGCAATGTCACAGCGATTAAGCGGTCAACACGCGCTTCAAGAACACCGCGATGTCGTCAATTTCTTCAGCGCACACCGAGTGCGGCATGCCGTACTCGTGCCATTCGATTTTGTAGCCGTGCGTTTCCATGCGTGCCTTGGAGAGCTTCGCGAGTTGCATTGGAATCACCGGGTCCATCGCGCCGTGCGCCATGAAAATCGGCAAGTCGCGGTTCGCCGTCGAAGCTTCGACACCGAGCGATTCGGCGCACGCGAGATAGGTCGAGAGCGCCATGATGCCCGCGAGGCGTTCGGGGTGGCGCAAACCCGTTTGCAGCGCGATCACACCGCCTTGCGAGAAACCCGCGAGCATGATGCGGTTCGCCGCGACGCCTTTCGCGCGCTGATCGGCGATGAGCTCGGTAATCGATACTTGGCTGCGACGAACGCCCGCTTCATCCGCGCGTTTGTCAATCTCGGCGGACGCAATGTCGTACCACGCGCGCATCACGTAGCCGCCATTGATCGTCACGGGCATCGTCGGCGCATTCGGAAACACGAAGCGTACGCTGTGGTCGCGCGGCAGGTCCAGCTCAGGGATGATCGGAACGAAGTCGTTGCCATCGGCACCGAGGCCATGCATCCAGATGACGCAGGCGGTGGCAGGGGAGGGCGGTTCTAGGGTGATGCAGTCGAGCATGCGAGCTTTCGAGGCGTTGAGGGCGCATCTAGAAATTCGTTGTTCGGGCGAATTGCGTCGTTGCGCGGTGCTCGCAATCCTCATGTACCAGGGCGTACATTCCGGTTGCTGTGCGCCGCGCGCCTAGCACTTCATCCCTAAAAACGCATTTCTAGACGCGCCCTTGAGTGAACCCTCGATTTTAAGGGCGCGCCGCAAACGATCAGCGAACGATCGCGCCCATCCGATCAATCGTGACGAAATCCACGTAGCTACTGCCACCGCGTTTCATGTCAGCGTAGTCGACGGAATATCCGCCAAAGTCCACGGCGCGTAAAGTCTTAAGCGTCTGTGTCATGCCTTCTGGCGTTGTCTTTCCGCCACGCTGAAGCGCCGCGATGATGACGCGGCCGGTAACGTAGCCCTCGAACGAGCGAATCCCGTAATCAGCGGAAGGAAACGCCGCGCGTTGTTTCATGTACTCGCGAATGATGGGCAGCGACGTGCGCGTGTCGACGGGGCCAACGGTTGAAGCCACGTAGCCGCGAAGTTGCTCTTTGGTGAGCTGCTTTTGGAGTACGGTGATGTCGACCGGAGACGGGCCGACCAGCATCGCGTTTCCACCGCGCTGTTTGTACGACTTGATGAACTTTGCGGCGGGGACGGAAATAGCGGCAAGAAAAATAACTTGAGCGTCGATTTTCAAGAGCGCGTTGACCGCTGGCTCGATGTCGCCGGTGATTCGGTCATAGGGCGTTTTCGCTACTAACTCGATTTTGTGGCGAGCACTAAGTCCCGTCGCCGCGTCGAGCAAATCTTTGCCGTAGCCATCGTCTTGATAGAGCACCGCTACGCGCGAAAGCCCCATGCTGTTGAGCGTCGAGAACAGTTGGTTCACTTCCTCTGCGTAACTCGCTTTAACCGTAAAGACGCCCGGTTTGCCGATTACGCTGCCTGCGCCTGAGCTCGGACCAATAAGCGGTACGCCTGATTCGGTAAGCACGCCCGCTTTGATGAGTGCGTCAGCATTTGCCGTACCCACCGTCGCTGCGAGCGCTACTGGGCGCTCTTTCGCGATGAGCTCGCGCGCCAAACGGACCGTGTCGTCCGGTTTGTAAGCATCATCGACCGCGACGAGCTTCAGCGTCGCGCCAGCCACACCGCCGGCCGCATTCTGCGCGGCGAACGCGAGTTTTATCCCTGCCGAATAAGCCTTACCCGCCGCGGCCTGCACACCGGTGAACGGCGCAATTTGCCCAACAACGATGTCCTTGCCGAACGAAAGCGTCGGATTGAGCGCCGTCACGGACATCAAAGCAATCGCGAAAAACTGCGCGCATCGACGCGATGAATATTTGGCGACAGGAGAGATCATTGGGTGCGCTTGGTCGATAAAGTGAAACACCGTAACGATATACCAACGGCATATTTTTATGGCCGAAATCGTCCGATTTCGCAGCCAACCCGAACATTTCCCGCCGCGACGTTAGAAGGTCAAATGCACCTTCATGCTCTGCGATCGATCCGCAGCCATCGCAAACGCATCGTTCGCAGCCGTCATTTTGAACGTGTGCGTTAAGAGCGACGACACATCAATCAAGCCATGCGCCAGCTCGTGCACCGCGGCGCCGTATTCGCTGTCGAAACGAAACGCTCCGAGCAAGTCCACTTCACGCGAAACAAAGCGGTTCACCGGAATCTCAACCGCCGGCCCTGCGATCATGCCCACTTGCACGACGCATCCGCCGGACGCGGTCGCTTGGATAGCGGTTGCCATCGCCGCTGCGTTGCCCGAGCACTCGAACGTCACGTCGAACGTGCCTTTGTTGGCGTACCACGCTTCAACTTTATCGGCGGCAGAAATGGCGTTAACTGCTTCGTCAATGCCCAAGGCTTGCGCTCGACGAAGGGCAGCATCGGCGACATCCGTCACCGCGATGTGTGCCGCGCCTGCGCGCTTCGCGGCGAGCACACACAGGCTACCAATCGGCCCCACACCAGTCACCAAAACACGCTTGCCCACGAGCGAACCCGCACGCTTCACCGCGTGTAGCGCCACAGCCAATGGCTCGGCCATCGCTGCTGTACGGAAGTCGCAACTATTAGGCACCGGGAAGCACTGCGCCTCAGTCGCGACGATGATTTCGCGGAACACGCCTTGAATGTGCGGAAAGATGGCCGCGCTACCGTAGAAATTCATTTTCAAACACAAGTGGCCTTTGCCCGCCATACAAGTGCGGCACACGCGGCACGGCTGGTTTGGGTTGATCGCGACGCGCTGTCCCACTTTCACGCGGGTCACACCTTCGCCGATCTCGACCACTTCGCCCGACACTTCGTGGCCGAGACACAGTGGCTGCATCACCGCAAAATCGCCCACGCGACCTTTGCCGAAGTACGACAAATCGCTACCGCAAATGCCGCCCGCGCCGAAGCGAACCTTCACCTGCCCCGCGCCGGTTACAGGATCGTCGCCTCGTTCAATGCGCAGATCTTTCGCGCCGTAGAGCATCGCCATCAACATGTTTTTTCTTTCTGTGTTTGAACCTTAGATTGAATGTTAGCGGCGCTCGCTGTCTGCTCGCGGTTACGATTGCGCTATCCGATTACCTTCAATTGCGAGCCTTTCTGCCATGTCAATGCACCCACTCTTCGATCTCAGCGGCAAGCGTGCGCTCATCACCGGTTCGTCGCAAGGCATCGGCCTCGCGCTCGCAGAGGCGCTGGCCAGCGCGGGTGCACATGTCATCATCAACGGCCGCGACGCCGCGAAATGCGAGCGTGTCGTGCAGCAATTCGTGGCACGCGGGCAGAAGGCAACAGCGAAGGCGTTTGACGTCACCGACTCCGTTGCCGTCGCCGCGAACGTGGATGCAATCGAAAAAGACATCGGCGCAATTGACATTTTGGTGAACAACACCGGCATTCAGATCCGCAATGCGTTCACCGATTTTCCGCTCGCTGATTTTCAGCGTCTGATCGACACCAATCTCACCAGCGCCTTCGCGATGAGCCAAGCCGTCGTGCGCCACATGATCCCGCGTGGCAAAGGAAAAATTGTCAACGTGTGCTCCGTCAACGCCGAGCTGGGCCGCGCCAGCATCGTGCCATACACCGCATCCAAAGGCGCGCTCAAGATGATGACCAAAGGCATGTGCGTTGAACTCGCCAAACATGGCATTCAAGTCAACGGCCTCGGCCCCGGCTACTTCGATACCGAACTCACGCAAGCACTCGTGCAAAACGCCGAATTCACCGCGTGGCTCAAGCAGCGAACGCCTGCAGGGCGCTGGGGCAACGTCGAGGAACTCAAAGGGGCGATTATCTTTTTGGCGTCCGGTGCGAGCGATTTTGTAAATGGTCACATGCTCTATGTCGATGGCGGGATGACAGCTGGGGTTTAGCTGGCAACAGAAAAATCTGAATCACGAGAATGCCTCAAACATTTGCGCGACATACTTTGCTGTTCGGCGCGGTTTGTCGCGACTTACCGTGACCACTCTCGCCCGCAGCCGTTACATTTGAGGGCAATATCTAATGTGAATGAAGGAGGCTAGGGATGGTTCAAACCACGCGTTTGCTATTGCGCGCAATGGCACTGTCGATTGCGCTCATCGGCTCGTCTGTGTCGGCGCAAGGCTTTACCCATTTTGCGCACAAAGCGGGCGACGGGGCCATCGTTTTTCCGCAGACGCTAATTCTGTCTAAGCCGGATGTTCAGGTTCGCGAGTTGACTGCTTCTGGCATTCAGGAAAAGGTGCCGCAGTGGGGGGAGCAAGCCAGCGTTGGCGTTCGCGCGGCACTCGAATCGGTAATGGCACAACGCGGCGACTTCAAAGTGTCCCCGTTGCCCACGCTCACCGATAAAGAGCAGGATGAGCTTGATGAATTTTTAGCGGCGTATTGGGTTGTGGGCCAGGCAGCGCACTTCATGATGAATTACGGTGGTTCGGCGTGGGAGCACCGCCGAAGCAAATTTGATTACACCTTGGGCGAGGGCCTGCCTTGGTTGCGCGAAAAGACTGGGGCTGACGCGATCGTCGTCGCGTTGGGTGACGACGTCGTGTCCTCTGGCGGACGAGTCGCAATCACGGTACTTGCGGCGGCAGCCGGCGTTGGACTTCAAGGCGGGCGCTCCATCATCTCATTTGCTGTCGTCGATCTACGCAACGGCAATATTTCGTGGCTTCATTACGACCAAAGTGGCATTCGCGATCTTAAGAATCCTGAGTCTGCCAAGGTTATGACGCAGGCGGTATTTAAGTCGTTGCCGGCAGGCGGGAAAGTTGTCATTGGAAAGTAGCGGAATGCTCGGCTCGGTGCTTCGGTGCTTGATGACGCTCGTCGTGATTGCTGCTGCCGCGCCTGCCTTGTCTGTTGAACCATTCGTGAAAGTGCCAACGCGAGCTGACCTCGCCTCAGAGGAGGATCGCCTTTGGGATGACTCACGCGACGCTGGCACCGCCTTTCGCCGGCGAGGCATGCTGGTGACTGATCCGGCATACGTCACACGGCTCAATGAAATGATGACCGACCTCTATCCGGAGTTTGGCGGCGCAATCAAAGTTCGCATTTTGCGCGAAGTGATTCCGAATGCGATGGCTTTTCCCAATGGCGATGTGTACATCAGCATTGGACTGCTGGGGCGACTTGAGAACGAGGCGCAGATCGCGATGGTTTTAGCCCACGAAGGCGCCCACTTCGTGCAGCGACATGGCTACCGGGGCCGCAATAACATTCTTGCTGCGGGTGCCTTAGCTAACGTTGCCGGACTCACGCTTGGCCTTGCAGGTGCGCTTGGCGGTCAAATTGTTTTTCTGGGCGGCGCAGCAGGCCACGGTCGGGACATGGAACGTGAAGCCGATCAGATTGGTTTAATTCGTGCGCAAAAGTCGGGCTATGGACGCGCGGATGCGAAGCGTGCCTTTGAAATTTTGCGTAACGATTCCAAACAGAGCGATGACCCTAAGCCGATGTACTTGTTTGCATCACACCCGTTGCTTGACGAGCGCATCGAGACGGTGAGTGCTGCCGGCGGTGCTCTTGAAACCACACGCCCGCCAAGCGAGAATTTTGTAGTGATGCATCGCAAGTTGCAGTTGGACTGGCTGGCCGCGGAAATTGGCGCGGGTCGACAGAAAGCGCTCGTCGCCGCGCTTGAGGACGAGGATCGCCGCGCCAATATGCCGCCTGAAGCGGCGTTCTACCTCAGCGAAGCTTATCGTTTGCGCGCTAACAAGCAAGACGAAGATCTGGCGTCGAGTTGGCTGGCGAAAGCCTTTGCGCTAACGCCAAACTTTCCCCCCGTTTTGCGCGCAGCCGGTTTGGCCGCGATGAAAGAGGGCACGACAGCGAATGCCAAGACGTTTTTTAAGCAGTACCTAGAGCTTGCGCCCGACGCGACGGACCGAGCGTTTGTGCAAAGTTATTTGAGTCGAATCGAACAAGAAGGAACAAAACAATGATCAAGCGAATGTTGCTACTGCTAGTGGTTACGGTGCTCATGGCGGGATGCGCGGTGTGGACTCGACTGGATGGCGGCCCACTGACACATGCGGGCGCTAGCATCAAGCCACCGGTTGATTGGATGCATCTGGCCGCGCGAAAAGATTCGCTCGTGATTACTCGCGACGGCGTGGCGATTCAGTTCATCGATGCGGCTTATTTGGTCGACGACAAAATATTTCCGAAGTCCAAGCAGGTGTTCAACAAAGACACACCGCCACAAGAAATGGCGCAACGCTACATTGGTGAGCTACGTCAAGCGCCAGGCCTGTCCGGGCTTGACGTTAAGAGTGTCGCTCCTGAGACGGTTGCAGGTCGGCCCGGTTTTCGTGCAGTCGTTGAATGGCGCAATGATCGCGGTGCGGCGTTCCAACGTGTGATCGCCGGGGCCGCAGTCGACAACGGGTTGTTGGTGCTGCAATACCAATCGCTAAAGCGCTTTTTCTTTGCCCGCGATTTACCGGAGTTCGAGCGCGTGCTGCAGTCCGCCAAACGCGGGTAAGCTTGGCTTGGTGGCCCTGACATAGCCTACTTGCGTCGAGGTACTTTGAATCGATTCGTGAAGAATCTACGGCAGTAGTTTCTGTCGCCAATCATCCGGAATGGCTATCGATTTTTTCTCGTGCGCGTTGGCGTACACGTAGGTCAACTCACCGTCGATCAAATGTTCGTCACCACGAAAAATCGCGATCGCGATGGTCATGCTGCTACGTCCGAGCTTCGCGCAACGGACGCCGATGTCTAGCTCGTCGTCGAATCCAGCCGAGCCGTGATATTCAATTTGCGCCTTACGCACAAATAGCTCCACGCCTTCCTTCTGCTGCGCAATCGGATCACGCAACCCTGTCGCGCGCCAAAACTCGGTGAACGCCACGTCGAAGTACAGCAAATAATTGCCGTTGAACACCACGCGCTGCAAGTCGACCTCTGCCCAGCGCACGCGTAAACGATGAAAGAACGAGAAATCGGTTTTTTTAGTCATGGTGCAATGGTAGTAAACGGACGCTTCGTGCAACGAAAACTGTTTTTTTTGTTGGAAACAGCTTTTTAGCTACAGCGACTAGCGGGCGGTCATTACAGGCACTATTTTGTGAAACTCAACTAATAATAAAAAGTGGCTGAAACGACGACCCGTCAGTCGCTGAGGCCGGAAAGCTGTAAACCTAGGTTGGCGAGCGCGGCATCGGCCGCGCTCGCCAATGAGGGTGGGCTGAGTGCGGACACCCGAAATGTGGCGGGCGTTCTAGCGAACAGATTGGAGGTTTTCAATCCGTTTGCGCCGGTTTAGATTCGGATTTGCCGCGCGATTTGTCGACCAAGTGCGACCGCAAACGTTCGTATAGTGGTCGGTGTCCTGCAGCATGTTCGCGTTTCGCGCCGTAGTGGTCAGAGCGCCATTCATCTGAGTAATCGCACAGGCACGCAGCGAATGTTCCGCATGCGTACTGCATTCTGCCAAGGCTACGGAGCGGCTTTGTGCAGCTAACGTAGAGTTAACCGGCGACGCTTTAGCGCCGTCCAGCGAACGAAGGGAGCGAGATTGATCGCCATGTCATGCGCCACCAAAAACCTGCCTGCGATTGAGCCAATAAGCACCAAGTACGAGCGCTGAGGGAAGCGTAAGACACACCGCCATGATGCCCACTATGATTATCGTGCCGGGAGAATCTTGGTAGCGCGGGTGCCCGCTGATGAAGCCCCAGAAGTTGTAAGCAACGTTGGGGGCAGTGAAGAGAAACACCAAGAGGGGTGGAGTAATTGAAAGCCGCATACACCATTTGTGCCTACGATGTGCGCCAAATACCAACCCAGCGTAGGCGAGCCAGAATACCCAGTAGACGGCTGAGCCCAACACCGGGCGGTGAAATGCGAGCGCACCATACGCAGCAAGAAGCAGTAGCGTCGCGATGTGGAAGATGCGAATAGCTGCCATGGGTTCATACCCGCAAAACGTAACGTATACCGCAACGCGTGCGAAACAATTTGAGCATACGAATTGTGCTGAAACGTTTGTAGGTAAAGGGTTCCAACGCTTTTAGCACAGTGCGTCAGCCCAATAAAACCAACGAAACCCGGTACGCATTTCGCAGGCAGAGATTCTCCCGTCCGCATGCAACGCGAGAGGCTGTGGGAGCGGGCTTGCCGGCGATGATTATGTCACCCGGGGAACATTGGATGGCAGCGGCGACGCTTGTGGCGGGCGAGTCCGGTCCTGTCGCGTCGTGCCAACGAGCGATCTGAAGGCATTCGCTCCCGACGCCGCTCCGCACCACTCGGATGCAGACAAACCACCCAAAAACGGGTAAATTTCGGGTATCGCAAAAAGGTCAACACAATTGACCTATATGCCCCCATCAGGCGCACAGCGGCGATCCCGCATGCTGCGCCGCAACAAGGAGTGCCCGAGAATGTCCCAAAGCCCCCTTTCGCCCCTCGCCCCCGAATCCACCGACCCTGCGACGGCATCGACCTCGCTCCCCGCGGCTGTGCAGCGCGCGATTGCTGAGGTTGCGCTCGATGATCGGTTCACGCAGCCGTCTGGCCGCTTCTATATGAACGGTTCGCATGCGCTCTTGCGGCTCATGATGTTGCAGCGGCAGATTGACGAGCGCGCGGGGCTCAATACGGGCGGCTTTGTCACCGGCTATCGTGGCTCACCGCTTGGGGCGATCGATCAGAACGCGTGGAAGGCGAAGAAACACCTCGAAAAGTCGCACATCAAGTTTGTACCCGGCGTGAACGAGGAGCTAGCGGCAACGGCGGTCTGGGGTACGCAGCAAGTGAATTTGCACGCCGACGCAAAGTACGACGGCGTATTCGCCATGTGGTACGGCAAAGGCCCCGGCGTGGACCGTTGTGGCGATGTGTTCAAACACGCGAATCATGCGGGCTCGAGCAAACACGGCGGAGTGTTGTTGATCGCGGGCGATGATCACGGCGCGAAATCCTCCACACTGCCGCACCAGTCCGACCACGAATTCATTAGCGCGGTCGTGCCTGTGCTGTATCCGGCAGGTGTGCAGGAATACCTTGATCTCGGCGTGCATGGGTTCGCGATGAGCCGGTACTCCGGTTGCTACGTCGGCATCAAGGCGGTGACCGACACAGTAGAGTCCACCGCGAGCGTCGTCGTCGATCCGGACCGCATCAAGCCGATCATCCCCGACGACTTTCCGTTGCCCGAGGGCGGCGTAAATATTCGTTGGCCACACACTCCGCTTGAGCAAGAAAAGCTCATGCACGATTACAAAATTTACATGGCGATTCACTACGCGCGTGTGAACAAATTGAATCGCATCGTGATCGACTCGCCGCGCCCACGGCTGGGCATCATGGCGGCAGGCAAGGCGTATCTCGATGTGCGGCAGGCCCTCGACGATTTGGGCATCGACGACGACTTGGCAAAGGCTATCGGACTTCGTGTTTACAAGGTCGGCATGGTGTGGCCGCTTGAGCCCGAAGGCGTGCAGGAGTTCGCGTCCGGCCTTGAAGAAATCTTGGTCGTCGAGGAGAAGCGCCAAGTCCTCGAGTATCAACTCAAAGAGCAGCTGTACAACTGGAAAGAAGATGTGCGCCCACAGGTTGTCGGCAAGTTCGACGCGAAGGGCGAATGGGTGCGCCCGCACGGCGATTGGCTGCTGCCCGCGCCGTTTGAGTTGACACCAGCGATGATTGCGCGCGTGATCGCCGGGCGCATTGCGAAGTTTTACGTGAGCGATAAGGTCAAGAGCCGCGTAGAGTGGATTAACGAGAAAGAGCGCGCGCTCGCCCGAACCAAAATCGACATCGCGCGCGCCCCGTATTTCTGCTCAGGCTGTCCGCACAACACGAGCACCAAAGTGCCGGACGGTTCGCGTGCGGTCGCGGGCATTGGCTGTCACTACATGGCGATTTGGATGGATCGCGCGGAGACGTTTACGCAGATGGGTGGCGAGGGCGTGCCGTGGATCGGGCAAGCACCATTCACCAACGAGAAACACATCTTCGCGAACTTGGGTGACGGCACGTACTACCACTCGGGTTTGCTTGCGATTCGCGCGAGCGTGGCTGCGGGCGTAAACATCACGTACAAAATTCTTTACAACGACGCGGTCGCGATGACCGGCGGACAGCCGCACGACGGCCCGCTCTCGCCGCTGACGATTCTGAATCAAGTCGTCGCCGAGGGCGTGAAGAAAGTTTGCGTAATCACCGACGAGCCTGCGAAGTACGAAGGCATCGCGCTACCGGCGAATTGCCCCGTGTATCACCGTGAACGCCTCGACGAAATTCAGCGCGAATTCCGCGAAGTTCAGGGCTGCTCCATTATCGTGTACGACCAAACCTGCGCCGCTGAGAAACGTCGCCGCCGGAAGATCGGCAAGTTTCCTGATCCTGCGAAACGCGTCGTCATCAACGAGGCGGTGTGCGAAGGCTGCGGCGATTGCGGCGTGAAATCGAACTGCGTTTCGGTGGTGCCACTCGAAACTGAATTCGGCCGCAAACGCACCATCGATCAGTCGAATTGCAACAAAGATTTCTCGTGTGTTAATGGCTTTTGCCCGAGCTTCGTCACAGTCGAGGGCGGCGCACTCAAGAAGCCCGCGAAGGTCGGAGAAGTTGAGTTCGGCGCATTGCCTGAGCCTACGATTGCATTACTCGACAAGCCGTACAACATCCTCGCAACAGGTATTGGCGGCACTGGCGTGTTAACGGTTGGTCAGGTGCTCGGCATGGCGGCGTTCCTTGAAGGCAAGGGGCTCACGATTCTCGACATGTCGGGACTCGCGCAGAAGAATGGTTCGGTGATGAGCCACATTCGCATCGCAAATACGCAAGCCGATTTGCATGCGACTCGTGTCGCAGCCGGCGAAGCCGACTTGGTGTTGGGCTGTGATGTGCTCACTACGACTGCCGAGGACTCGCTCGCGAAAATGGCCGTGGGCGTGACCAAAGCGGTGATCAATTCGGCGGTGGTAATGCCCGCGAACTTCACGCGTAATGCCGATATGAAGTTCCCGCTCGGCAGCATGGAGCGCGAGATCATCGATTCTTGCGGCCCGGACTCCGCGTGGTTCCTTGATGCGACGAAAATCGCAACGCGCCTCATGGGCGACTCGATCGCGACCAATCTGTTTGTGCTCGGCTACGCCTGGCAAAAAGGTTTGGTGCCGTTGCTTGAAGCCACGATCTTGCGCGCTATCGAAATCAACGGCGCTGCTGTTGCAATGAACAAGAACGCTTTCTTATGGGGCCGCCGCGCGGCGGTGGATTTGAAGCGCGTGGAAGAGATTGCTACGCCGAAACTTGCAGCGCCTGCGTCGATGAAACTCAGCGAGTCACTCGATGAAATGATTACGCGTCGCGTAGCGTTTTTGACCGATTATCAAGACGCCTCGTACGCGAAAACTTACAGCGATTTCGTCTCGTTCGTACGCCAAGCAGAAACGGCGAAACTCCCCGGCAAGACGACGCTCACCGAAGCCGTGGCCCGTTACTACTTCAAGCTGCTTGCGGTGAAAGACGAATACGAGGTTGCGCGCCTACACAGCAACGGTGATTTCGAGAAACGTATCGCGGGGCAATTTGAGGGTGACTACACGCTGAACTTTCACCTCGCGCCACCGCTATTCGCGAAGAAAGATTCGGTCACTGGCGAACTTAAAAAGCGCCAGTACGGACCGTGGATGATGAAGGCGTTTCGCTTCCTTGCGTCACGCAAAGGCTTGCGCGGCA
>ERZ795056.4739-NODE-4739-length-13946-cov-5.996041_pt1 | contig 13946 bp, 10 predicted proteins | sample MGYA00375140_ERZ795056 | MGnify/ENA primary metagenome ERZ795056 (study PRJEB30185, sample SAMN05720227) | activated sludge metagenome | isolation source: Anaerobic digester | place: USA | collected 2015-03-09 ...
TTCTTCGGTATTCTGACAAAATATCAGGTGCGTGACCGTGCTGTACCCTGGATTGCAGTTGCAGCTCCCGTGATTTGCTTGATTATCAACTCTGTGGGTAAGAAATTTTTAGGTTTTGATCTCGGATTTACTCTTTTGATAGTTAACGGTTTGCTCACCTTTTTCGGAATGTGGCTTTTCAGAGTCAAAACAAGATAAATTTATTAAATTTGCAGAATGGTCAGAATTTCAGCAATAAAATATCTCAATACAATCCCTTTTATCTATGGTCTGGAGAACTCTCCGATTATGGAGGAGATTGTAATGGATTTTTGCTCTCCCGCTGAGTCAGCTGATAATCTGCTTTCTGACCGTAGTGATGTGGGTATTGTCCCGGTGGCGATAATTCCCTTACTTCCCGATGCACACATCATATCCGATTTTTGCATAGGTGCCACGGACAATGTTGCAAGTGTACTGCTTTGTTCAGCTCTTCCGCTAAAAGAGATACGCCATATTATGATGGATGGCGATTCCCGCACATCCCAGCTTCTGACCAGGGTGCTTTGCCGCGATTATTGGCACATCAGTCCGAAGTTCGAGCAATTTGATTATGAGTCTGAGGGGGTGGATCCCGCTTTGAGTTATCTGCTGATAGGTGATAAGGCTCTCGCCGAAAGGGAGCGCTTTGCCTATACATACGACCTTGCCCGTGAATGGGTTGACTTTACAGGCAAACCCTTTGTATTTGCCTGCTGGACCGCAAACAAGCCACTTGGAGAGGATTTTATAAAAAAGTTCAACGAGGCTCTTCGTTATGGGACTGACAATATCGGTGATGCCGTAAAAAAACATTGTCATCAGTTTTCCGAAGAGTATGCTGAAAACTATCTGAAGTCAAACATTTCGTTTGAACTTGACCGCGACAAGCGTGCCGGCCTTACCGAGTTCTGGAGGGTCGCTTTGGAGAAACTGAACCCCCGAGTCAACTGGTTGTAACCCTGTTTTTGTTCACGGAAACATCCACCAGCCAACACTTGAGACAATGATTGGAATTTTTTACAAATCAAATGACCAGATAGTAACCTCGGATAACACCGACACTCTAAAGAACCTCCAACGGGAAGATGTTCTCTGGATAGACCTTTTCGATCCTACCGGTGAGGAAAAACGCTCTGTAGAGCATTTTCTCAACACTAATCTTCAGAGTCGCGCACAGGCGGAGGAAATCGAGAGTTCATCCCGTTATTCCGAGACTCACGACAACATATTCATCAACACCGATTTCCTGATCCCGGGACCGGAAAACTACAGTATGGAGTCGGTTTCTTTTATTTTAACGGGCGATACCATCACCTCCATCCGTCAGGTGCCCTTGCGTAGTTTTACTGACATTCAGAGGCGCATAATTGCCAATCCGCGCCTATATCCTACCGGTTATCATATCTTGATCGGTATTCTTGAAAACAGGATCGACCTTGATGCTGATATGATCGAATTGATGTCGAAAGAGATTGCATTGTATAGCAAGAGGGTAAGTCTGGGTGAAGATGTAGGGGAGGAGTTTCTACTGGATATCAACCAACTGCAGGAAAATAACATGATGGTTCGTGAGAACATCGTGGATAAGCAACGTATGCTCTCGAGCATCCTGAAGAGCGAAAAATCTCCCGATAGTATCACCAACAAGCTAAACATCCTTTTAAAAGACGTCGCTTCGCTGATCAACCACACCAATTTCAGTTTCGAGCGTCTTGAGTACCTTCAGAATACCGTGCTCGGTCTTATCAACCTTGAGCAGAACAAAATCATGAAAATATTTACCCTGGTATCGTTGCTGTTGATGCCTCCGACTCTGATTGCAAGTATCTACGGCATGAATATAAAATTGCCGCTTATAGGTGGTCTCTGGGATATTCTACTGCTTGGCAGTCTGATGCTGACGGTGGTACTCGTGGTAATTTTCATTTTCCGCCGTAGGCGGATGCTTTAAAGGGAGAGGCTATGAAGTTTACTCTTCATATTTCGCGCAAAGCGGTAATTATCGTTTTTCTACTGCGGATGGTGATTACCTGTGGCTGTAATTCTCCGAAGGTACGCAGCGATTATTGGCATGTACGTGACGGGCAGATTTATCCCCCTGCTTCGGTCGGCAATGAGCCCCATTACTTCATAGGAACAAACTTCTGGTATGGTGTGATACTCGCTTCTGAAGGGGAGGGTGGCGATAGGGAGCGCCTGCACCGTGAATTGGACACTCTATGCGCCATGGGAGTGGATAATCTTAGAATACTGGTAGGTGCTGACGGCACTGATGGGACCCACTCCAAGGTGGAACCCACACTGCAGAAGGCTCCGGGAGTCTATGATGAGACTCTGCTCCGGGCGCTCGATTATCTTATGGTGGAACTGGGCCGGAGAAATATGTCCGCAGTGCTCTATCTCAACAACGCCTGGGAGTGGAGCGGAGGCTTTGGGCAGTACCTGATGTGGGCAGGAGAACCACCTTGTCCGATCCCGTTGATTGATGGCGGAGATGCCTATATGGATTATATGGTGCGATTTCAGCGCAACGAGGAGGCAAAAGCACTTTTCAGGAGCTATGTTGCTGATATAGTCTCGCGCACCAATACCATCACCGGTCGCCGCTACAGCGAAGATCCCGCCATATTTTCGTGGCAGATATGCAATGAGCCGCGTCCCTTCTCCTTGGGAGAAAATGACAATCGTCTCCTATTTGCAGAGTGGATTCGGGAGACAGCTCAACTGATCAGGAGCATCGATCCCAATCATATGATTTCTACCGGAAGTGAGGGTAAATATGGCTGTGAGAGCGATATGGCCCTGGTAGAACTCATACATTCATATCCGGAGATCGACTATATCAATATTCATATCTGGCCAACCAATTGGGCTTGGTCAAGCCGCATTAATCCCAATGAGGAGGACTTGGAGCGCTCCATCTCCAAATCCCGCGACTATATTGAGGAGCATCTGCCGATAGCGGAGCGTCTCGGCAAGCCGATTATCATAGAGGAGTTCGGATATCCGCGTGACGGCTACAGTTTTTTAAAGGAGAGCACTACTGAGTATCGTGATGCCTATTACGGTTTTATTTTTGAGCAGGTGGAGCAATCACGCCTTTCGGGAGGAGTCATTGCAGGATGCAATTTTTGGGGCTGGGCAGGCTTCGCGGAACCTTCTGTGGGTCACGACTACTGGCGGAAGGGAGATCAATATACGGCAGACCCCGCGCAGGAGCCGCAGGGTCTGTTTTCGGTATTTCACGGTGATTCCACCGTGGAAATAATTCGCAAATATTCTACAATTTAAAGGAGTCCCTAAGACCTGTGGCTTTATTGTAGCCTCCGTTTTTGGAATCTTCCTTAAAGTATCCGATACGTTCGAATTGTACCGCTATGCCTGAATCGTCTTTGAGAAGGTCAGGCTCGGCAAATGCCTCTTTGACCACCAAAGAGTCGGGGTTGAGGTACTCTCTGTAATCCTTCCCTTCGGGAATGGAGCCCATCTGCTCTTCAGTGAAGAGTTTGTCAAATAGGTTGACTGTAATCTTTTCCGAATGAGTAACCGAAACCCAGTGTATGGTGCCCTTAACGGAGCGCCATGGACCTGCACCCGGCTTGCTGGTAGGGTCGTATGTGCAATGGATTTCCACAACCTCACCGGCTTCATTCTTAATATAATCCACGCATTTGACGATATAAGAGTATTTAAGGCGTACCTCACCATCAGGCTTGAGTCGGTGGTATCTCTTGGGAGCCTCCTCCATAAAGTCTTCGCTTTCGATGTACATCTCTTTTGAAAATGCTATTCTGCGTTTGGGACCGTTGGGATATTCCGGATTCATCGGGGCTTCAAAATATTCAACTTTCCCTTCTTCCCAATTATCAATAACCAGTTTTACAGGGTTGATAACCGCCATATAGCGGTTGGAACGACGATTGAGGTCATCTCTGAGGCACCACTCCAGAAGTGAGAGGTCTATGACATTATCACGTTTTGCCACTCCTACTTTTTCAGCAAAGAGGCGTATGCTTTCGGGAGTATAGCCTCTGCGGCGAAGTCCACAGATGGTTGGCATACGGGGGTCATCCCATCCTTCAACGAAGTTGTTGTTTACCAGTTCCAGGAGTTTGCGTTTGCTCATCACGGTATAAGTGAGGTTAAGGCGGGCAAATTCGTACTGGCGGGAGGGAAATATCTCCAGGTTTTCTATAAACCAGTCGTAGAGGGGTCTGTGTACATCGAATTCGAGTGTGCAGATAGAGTGTGTTATTCTTTCTATCGAGTCACACTGACCGTGCGCATAGTCATACATCGGATAGATACACCACTGGTCACCTGTACGGTGATGCGATGCGTGGATGATACGGTACATCAGAGGGTCGCGCATAAGCATATTGGGATGTGCCATATCGATTTTTGCACGAAGTACTTTATCGCCTTCGGCATATTTCCCCTCTCTCATTTCCTCAAAAAGGCGGAGATTTTCCTCCACGGAACGGTTGCGCCAGGGGCTATTTACTCCCGGAGTACTGATTGTACCGCGTGTTTCGCGGATCTCTTCCTGTGTCTGATCATCCACATAAGCAAGACCCTTTTTGATAAGAAAAATTGCCCACTCATAGAGTTGCTCGAAATAATCCGAAGCATAGAGCTCATTGGCCCATTCAAATCCAAGCCATTTAATATCCTCTTTGATAGAGTCTACATACTCTACATCCTCTTTGACAGGGTTAGTGTCATCAAAACGCAGGTTTGTATAGCCGCCATATTTTAGTGCAAGTCCGAAATTGAGGCAAATGCTCTTTGCATGGCCGATGTGGAGGTATCCGTTGGGTTCCGGCGGGAAACGGGTAATAATTGAATCGTGTTTACCGCTGGCCAGGTCATCCTCGATGATCTCTTCAATAAAATTAAGATTGCGCTCGGGCGTCTCATTATTAATAATTTCTTCCATAGTGCGTGTAAGTATGGGAATTGTGTTCCTGTTGTCTGACTTGCAAAAATAAGAAAAAAACGCTTACTTTGATATATTTTACACCACTTGTAGTATGACACGTTCAATGACAGGTTACGGCAAGGCGGAATGCCTGATCTCAGAAGATAAATATTTGATTGAAATCCGCTCTCTAAACGGCAAGAATGCCGACATCACTCTTAAGACTCAGATAATCCCTCGCGAAAAAGAAATTTCGGTGCGCCAATATCTCATACAGCGTCTCAATCGTGGCAATATAGACTTATATGTCAGCGTAGAACAAAACGGAGAGAATGCTGCGCGCTCTATAAACGGTCAAGTGCTGCTGGGTTATTACAACCAGCTCTGTTCAATACTTGACGACAGCCCTATGGCAGATCTTGATAGAGAGGATCTGCTTCCGGCACTTCTCAAGATGCCTGATATTGTGGAGTCTAAAGTTACGGAATTCACGGAAGAGGAATGGGAAGAGCTTTTCAATGCGATATGTCGTGCTGCGGATGATCTCGATGCTTTTAGACTGAGGGAAGGAGCGGTGTTGCGTGAGGATGTACTCTCGAAAGTCTCCAGGATTGAAGAGTATCTGGATGAGATAGGGCAATTTGAGCAGGAGAGGGTAGAGACGATAAGGCAGCGCCTCCTCAGTCGTATTGAGGAAATATCTTTGCAGCCTGATCAGGAGCGTCTCGAGCAGGAGTTGATCTTTTATATGGAGAAACTCGACATAAACGAGGAGAAAGTACGTCTACGCCAGCATTGCAACCATTTCAGGGGAACTCTCGAACATGAGGAGTATCCTGGGCGCAAACTGGGATTCATAGCTCAAGAGATGGGACGCGAGATCAACACCATCGGTTCCAAGGCTAATCATGCCGGAATCCAAAGGATTGTAGTGATGATGAAAGATGAGTTGGAAAAGATCAAAGAGCAGTCGCTGAATATTCTTTAAATTACTTTAAATATCATTTTTATGAAAAAACAACTGTTGTCATTATTGATTCTGGCGCTTCCGATTCTATCATCCGCGTCAGATAATCAGGCCCGTCTGCTGCGTTTCCCTACAATAGGAGGCGGCAAAATCGTATTCAGTTATGCCGGTGACCTCTACAGCGTGGATGCTGATGGAGGCGCTGCTACCAGACTCACCTCACATGTCGGGTATGAGGTATTTCCAAAAATATCACCGGACGGCAAGACTATTGTGTTTACAGGCCAGTACGATGGCAATACCGAGGTCTATTTCCATGCCTCTGGAGGGTGGAGAGCCGGTGAGACTTACCTGGACACCCACTCTCGACCGTGACAATATGGGCGACCGAATGGGTCCTAACAATATCGTGATGAACTGGACGCCAGATGGCAGCCAGATTATTTTCCGCACCAGATGGTACACCTTTTCCGGCCTGAGAGGGCGTCTCTACAAGGTTTCCAAAGATGGCGGAATGCCGGTGCAGTTACCCTCTACAGAGGGTGGATTTTGTTCTTATTCGCCTGACGGCAAATATCTGGCGATGAACAGGATGTTCCGGGAATTCCGCACCTGGAAATACTACAAGGGCGGTCAAGCGGATGATATCTGGATTCACAAGGTCGGTACTACCTCTTTGGAAAAAATCACGGACAATCCCTATCAAGACATCTTCCCCATGTGGATAGGTGACGAAATATTCTACCTTTCCGACCGCGACAGGACAATGAATATGTTCGTTTATAATACCAAGACAAAAAAGACCGAAAAGGTGACCGATTTTACTGAATATGACATCAAATTCCCTTCGGCTTCCTCTGAATATATCGTCTTTGAAAATGGAGGATACATCTACAAATTTTCCGTAAAGGATCGTACCTATACCAAAGTGAACATCACCCTCGCCAGTGATAACATCTGGAGTCGCACCGAACTTGGAGATGCATCGAAAAGGATGAGTTCCTATGATCTCTCTCCTGACGGAGAAAGAGTGCTTGTTACTGCACGCGGTGACATCTTTTCGCTCCCCGCAAAGCAGGGCGTCACCTACAATATCACCCGCTCACCCGGTTCTCACGAGCGCAATGTGTCATGGTCGCCTGACGGCAGCACCATCGCATATCTCTCCGACGCCGACGGCGAATATCAGGTATATACGGCTCCCTCTTCGGATATGACTGTCGCAAGGAAAATAACCTCATTTCCCTCCGGCTATCTCACCGGACTCCAGTGGTCTCCCGATTCCAAGAGACTTTACTTCAATTCGGATAAGATGGATAAATATGAGCTGGATGTGACCACGGGTGCACTCAAGCGTATTCTTGTCGGCACCCACAGCGGCATCCGCTCATTTACATTGACTGACGACGGTAGCTGGGCGGCCTATGTAACTTCACTTCCCAACAAAGTCAGCGCGGTATTCCTCTACGAGACTGCCACCGGCAAATCATTCCAGGTGACGGATAGATGGTATAATTCGTCTTCACCCGTATTCTCAAAGGATGGTAAATATCTCTTCTTCACCTCTTCCAGGAATTTCCGTTCCACTTATTCACGTGTGGAGTGGAATGCCACCTATTCTGTCAATGATTACGTATTTGTGCTTCCTCTTGCAAAGGAGACTCCCAATCCTGCTGCGGTAAAGTCCGATGAATACACCGCTATCGGAGCTTCCGCTTCGGCTGAAAAGCCTTCCGACAAAAAAGAGAGCAAGACACCTGTAGCAGTGAAAATTGATACCGACGGCCTCTATGAGCGAATATCAGCGTTGCCGCTTCCCGCAGGCGGATACAATCTTCTTTTTGCTGACGGAGGGAAACTCTATTATGTTTCATACAGCGGTATGGGAGGTTCCATGGCAAGAGGCGGTTCGTCCGGAGTGAAGAGTCTCGATCTCAAAACCATGAAGTCAAGTGACGCATTCCAGGGCATGCCTGTCAGCTATACTTCAGATCTGAAGAAAGTTCTCGTCAGGGATGCCGGTAAACTCTACGTTATCAATACATCCGGTCCCGGCAAGCTCGGTGATCCCGTTCCCACCTCCGATATGGAGATTATCATTGATCGCCAGACGGAATGGAAACAGATATTTGACGAAAGTTGGCGTATTATGAGGGATGGCTTTTATGTGGAGAATATGCACGGTGTAGACTGGCAGAAGATTCACAGCAAATATGCACAACTGCTTCCTTATGTAAAACACCGCCATGACCTAAGTTATATCATCGGTGAAATGATAGGAGAGCTCAATGTCGGTCATGCCTATATCAATTCCGGAGATGAGCCTGAAGTGCCACGTATCAAGATGGGCCTTCTCGGAGCAGAGTTCGTTAAGGACAAATCAGGTTCATTCAAAATCACCAAAATTTTCAAAGGCACCAATTGGGATGAGGCTTTTCGCAGTCCCCTTGCGGAGAGTGATGCCAAAGTGGGCGAATATGTGCAATCGGTAAATGGCATTCCCTGCAGCGGATTGAAAAACATTTATCAGGCGCTCGTAGGAAAGGCAGATAAAGTGGTGGCGCTTGTCGTTTCTTCCGATGCCAAAGGAACTAAACCCCGTACCATTTATGTCAAGACCGTTTCCAACGAAAGCAGGTTGGCTTATTACGAATGGGTACAGACCAATATTGAGAAAGTAGAAAAGGCCTCCAACGGAGAAATCGGCTATATCCATATCCCCGATATGAGTACCGCAGGGCTGGATGTATTTACCAAACTCTTTTATACTCAGCTTGATAAGAAGGCGCTCATAATAGATGACCGTATGAATGGAGGCGGAAATGTCTCTCCTATGATTCTGGAACGTCTTCAGAGGGTGGTCTACAGGATGAGTATGTCCCGCAATGGCGGAGAACCTAATACTATACCCAATGAAGCACATTATGGCCCTAAAGTATGTCTGATCGACAAATATTCATCATCGGACGGCGACCTTTTCCCGTACGGATTTAAGACTCTCGGTCTTGGAAAGGTTATAGGTATGCGCTCTTGGGGAGGCATTGTGGGTATTTCCGGCTCCAAGCCCTTTATAGATGGTCAGGATATGCGTACACCGTTCTTCACTTCCTATTCATCGGAGACGGGAGAGTGGATTATCGAGGGATATGGTGTAGATCCCGATATAGTTGTGGACATCAATCCTTTCGAGGATTATCTCGGCAAAGATGCTCAACTTGACAAAGCAATTGAGGTTCTTAAAGAGGAACTCAAGACTTTCAAACCGCTACCGGGTATTCCGGCCGATCCCATACGATAGTATTCCAGTTGCTTTGCAATGAAAATAATCTCTTTTTCCGAAGCGCTGTCGCTCTATTTGGATGCACCGTTGGAAGAGTTGCGCAGTATGGCTGATACCGCAAGGTACAGCCATATTCCGCAACAACGGGTAAGCTGGCAAATTGACCGCAATGTCAATATTACAAATGCTTGTGTCAGCGGTTGCCGTTTTTGCAATTTTCATTGCAAACCTGTTGAAAAAGAGAAAATATTTGTCACTACCCTCGATCAATATAAGAGCAAAATTGCTGAGATGCGTCGCCTTGGAGGTGACCAGCTTCTGCTTCAGGGTGGTCTGCACCCCGAATTGGATGTAATTTATTACGAGAATTTATTTCGCGAACTCAAGAGAATGGAGCCTTCGCTTAAACTCAATGCTCTGGGGCCTCCCGAGATTGCTTTCATTTCCCGCATCAGCGGGATCAGTTGCGAAGAGACGCTCAGTCGTCTGCATGAGGCAGGACTCGACACCCTTCCGGGAGCCGGAGCGGAAATACTCTCGGACAGAGTGCGCAGAATAATCTCTCCGGGCAAGCCAACTGCAAAAGAGTGGTGCAGCGTGATGGAAATAGCTCACAAAATGGGCATCGGCACAACTGCCACGATGGTCTATGGCCATATTGAGACAATGGAGGAGAGGATAGCCCATCTCTTCACTATCCGCGACTTACAGGGTCGCAAACCCGAAGGTGTTCCCGGATTTCGTGCTTTTATCGGCTGGCCTATGCAACTGAAAGGGACTCGTTTAGCCGTAATGATGGAGGAAAAAGGCTTACAACTGCCCCGAGTAGAGTATGGTTGGAGCAAGGAAGAGGAGTTTCTCCGCACGATGGCAATTTCCAGAATCGTTCTTCACAATATCACTCATATCCAGGCCTCATGGCTCACCGTGGGCATGAAAACAGCCAAAAAATCGCTTCACTATGGAGCGGATGATATGGGCTCGATAATGATTGAAGAAAACGTGGTCTCTGCCGCGGGCACATCCAATACCATGACGGCCGAAGGGATGCAAAAGGCCATTCGTGAAGCGGGATTTGAGCCCTGGCTTCGCCGGCAGGATTATTCTCCGGTCGATCCGTCAAAACTGCGCAGCCAGGCAATTTCCTGACTCCAGATTTCAGGTTCGGGAGTTTCAAGAATCAGGGGGATGCCGTTAAATCGGGCATCCCTCATTATTCTGATGAAGGTGCCTTTGCCGATAAACCCATTACCAAGAGTTTCATGGCGGTCAACTCTGGATCCGAGCGGTTTTTTAGCATCGTTGAGGTGCATTCCCTTGAGATATTTCAGACCTACAATCCGGTCAAGCTCTTCTATTACTTTGCCAAAAGTGTCTTCTCCATTGTTGAATAGGTCACTGTCGTTCTCTCCGCTACGCACATCATAGCCGGCAGCAAAAGAGTGGCAGGTATCGATGCAGACCCCAACTCTCGATTTGTCTTCTACCTGCGAGATGATTTCGGCAAGATGTTCAAATTGAAAACCTACATTTGATCCTTGTCCTGCGGTATTTTCAATGACCGCGCAGACACCTGAAGTCTTGTCCAGAGCCATATTTATGGATTCTGCAACACGTCTCAGGCATTCGCTTAGGGAGATTTCGTTCAGATGGCTCCCCGGATGGAAATTGAGACGGTTGAGTCCGAGTAGTTCGCAACGCTGCATCTCGTCAAGAAATGCCGCCCTTGATTTGCCCAGTCCTTCAGATGTCGGATGTCCCAGATTGATGAGATAGCTATCGTGGGGAAGTATCGAGTCCGGAATAAATCCATGTTGGATACAGTTTTCTTTAAAAAGTCGGATGCTCTGCTCTGAAAGCGGAGCGCTGACCCACTGACGTTGATTTTTTGTAAATAGGGCGAAAGCATTTGCCCCAATGGCAGCCGCATTGAGAGGGGCATTTTCCACCCCTCCGCTACTGCTGACGTGTGCACCGATTAATTTCATTGTTACTTTTTTCAACTTATATTGGAATAATCTTTTATTTCTATTTTTAAATCCCTGAGAACCTTGCTCAGAAGGGCATTTTCTTTACTTGAAAGCAGAGGGTCTTTCTCCAGAATCTCCGAGGCTTCCCTTCGGGCATCATCAAGTACGCCGGAGTCCCTGCCCAGATTGGCTATATGGAGGTTTAATGCGAGTCCGCTCTGTCTTGTGCCCTCAAAATCACCGGGACCTCTCATTCTCAGGTCAGCTTCTGCAAGTTCAAATCCGTCGGTAGTCTGACACATCATCTCAATCCTCTGGCGGGATTCGTTGCTGAGTTTGTAGCCCGTCATGAGTATGCAGTAAGATTTCTCCGCGCCTCGTCCGACTCTGCCCCTGAGCTGGTGGAGCTGGGAAAGTCCAAACCGTTCGGCACTTTCGATTACCATTACTGAGGCATTGGGCACATCTACACCTACTTCTATGACAGATGTGGAGACCAGAATATGAGCCTTTCCACTCACGAAAAGCTCCATATCGAAGGCTTTGTTTTCGGGTTTCTGCTGGCCATGAACCACGGCAGTACGGTATTCGGGGGGAGGAAAAGCTTTGACTATGGCCTCGTAGCCCTCCTCGAGGTTTTTGTAATCCATTTTTTCCGATTCCTTAATCAGAGGATAAACTACGAATACCTGTCGCCCGGATTTTATCTCTTTCTTCATGAATTCGTGCAGGCGGGGACGGGAGTTTTCACCCCAGTGGATGGTTTGGATAGGTTTTCTTCCGGGAGGCAGCTCATCTATCACCGATACGTCGAGATCCCCCCAGAGAGTCATAGCGAGGGTTCTCGGGATCGGAGTTGCGGTCATTACCAGTATATGGGGCGGCATAGACGACTTTGTCCAAAGCCTGGATCTCTGCACTACGCCGAAACGGTGCTGCTCATCTATAACAGCCAGTCCCAGGTTTAGAAACTGCACATTTTCCTCAATCAGTGCGTGGGTGCCGAAGATTATGTGGATGGAACCATCTTCAAGTCCTGCATGGATAGTGCGGCGCTCTTTGGTCTTTGTGGAACCTGTGAGCAGCGCGGTTTTGACTCTGCTGTGCTCCAGAAACTTCAGGGTGCCATTGTAGTGCTGTGAAGCAAGTACTTCAGTGGGTGCCATTATACAGGCCTGATATCCGTTATCCACCGCCATAAGTGCACTGAACAGGGCTACGAGTGTCTTTCCGCTGCCCACGTCTCCCTGCAATAGGCGATTCATCTGGTAACCGGAGATTACATCAGTGCGAATCTCTTTGATTACCCTCTTTTGAGCTTCGGTCAGAGAAAAGGGGAGATGCTCATAAGTGGAGTTGAAGGCCTCTCCGATAGTATTGAAAAGAATTCCGGTGGAGCTGCGCATCCGGATATTTTTCTGTTTTAGAAGCGACAATTGCAGGTAGAAGAGCTCTTCAAATTTGAGCCTGTCCTTGGCTTTGTCGAGAATTTGGAGATCGGTAGGGAAGTGTATGTTGACCAGTGCCTGACGAAGAGATATGAAACGTTTGCGCTGCAGAAGGGTACGTGGAAGAGTCTCTTCAATGCTCTCAATCACCTGATTGATGAGATTGTACTGGAGCTTGGCGAAGACCTTGTTGCCTATACCGGCACTACGCAGCCTTTCAGTGCTGGAATAGACCCCGATGAGGGTTCCAACCATAGCTAGTTTGTCCTCGGTGGCCGGGTCTATTTCGGGGTGAACCATGTTATATGTCTGGTTGAATATGGAGGGTTTGCCGAATACTATATATTCGGTTCCGATTTTGAGTCGTCCTGAGATCCATTTTATCCCCTGGAAGAATACCAGTTCTATGGTGCCGGTACCGTCGTAAAGGCGGGCGACCAGACGTTTGGCACGTCCCTCGCCGACTATGCGCAGATCTGTTATGCTGCCCCGCAACTGAATATAGGCGCTGCTGCTATCAATTTCCCTGATAGAATAAAACCTGGTGCGGTCGATATATCTGAATGGAAAGGTGTAGAGCATATCCCTAAAAGTGGAAATACCCAACTCCTTTTCCAACAGAGCAGCCCTCTTGGGGCCGACGCCCTGCAGGAACTTTATGTCGCTTTCCAGAATTTTGTTCACAAGCGCAAATATACATTAAATATGCGTCAAATTTCCGTGCTTTTTAGTAACTTGCGAAAATTTTTGAGTTCTATGAATAGAAAAATAGTAGTGGGTATTACCCAAGGAGATAGCAACGGCATCGGTTACGAAGTGATCATCAAAGCCCTCTCAGATGCAAGAATGTTGGATATGTGCATTCCCGTCGTTTACGGTTGTTCACGCACTTTCGGCATATACCGTAAACTGGTGCCTGAAACCGAGCAGATTACTACAAATATTATCAATAGTGCCTCGGAAGCTCGTCACAAGCATGTCAACATTGTCAATGCAGTACCCGATTCATTGCCTGTGGATATAGGTCAGCCTACGGCTGATGGTGCCAGAGCGGCAATTATAGCATTGAGGGCTGCGGTGGCTGATGTTAAGGCAAAGTTTCTTGATGCCATAGTTACTGCGCCTTTCAGCAAACACACGGTTGCGCAGACAGAGTTCGCGTTTCCCGGCCATACGGAGTACCTGATAAACGAATTCGGAGCGAAAGACGGTTTGATGTTTCTCTGTGCCGACAACCTCAGAGTCGGGGTTGTGACCAATCATCTCCCTCTATCCAAGGTGAGTGCTGCCATCACGAAAGAGGTACTTATGAGTAAGATACGTCTGATGAATCAATCTC
>ERZ795056.4740-NODE-4740-length-13945-cov-5.813175_pt1 | contig 13945 bp, 11 predicted proteins | sample MGYA00375140_ERZ795056 | MGnify/ENA primary metagenome ERZ795056 (study PRJEB30185, sample SAMN05720227) | activated sludge metagenome | isolation source: Anaerobic digester | place: USA | collected 2015-03-09 ...
GGGGGGCAAGGTTTGCACAGGCCGATGCCCCTCGTTGTGGCCTTGAGAGAAACCGGTGGATCCCGCCTCTGTTGTGAGGGCGGGCAGGAGCACCAAGGAAAAGCACCTGATCAGCTCAGAGGCCCCTCTGCGAATTGAGTGGATGCGAAAAGTCATAGCAAAGGAAACAATCCATGTTTGGGTGGATTGGCCTTGAGTCGTCCACGGATGCTATCGGTTCGCATGACGTTTTTCTGAACCGAAAAATGCAGTGATATGCGGTGCACTGGTCTAGGCTTTTAGATTGCCGCCAGGGGGCGGCGGACGGTTGCCAAAAAAACGAAAACCCCGCCCGGGCTAGGGGCGGGGTTGCATCGCAGGGTCCAGATTACGCGAGATTCGCAGATCCGCTGAAATCTGGAAAGGCGTTATGCAGCACCTGCCGGGGCGGTGGCTCCTCCTTTGGAGAGGCTGGCTTTGGCATCGTCCAGCGAGGTGTAGAAGGTCCAATTCCGCGTATCTTCAAAGCTCTTGCACTCAGCGGAGACGGCATCATTGCCGACAAGAGCAAATTGGATTGCGAGCTCCCGGCATGTTTGCATCGTGGTGAGAAGGAGTTTTATCACATTCATGTTAAGTGACTTAACTTCCTTCAGGTCGATGATTGTCTTCGCGATGCCACTGTCCACGGCTTCGGCGACCTTCGGCTTAAGATAGTTGGTCACTTCGTTGACCACGATCGCGGTGCAGTTTTCCGGGAGCTTCATCATGAGGAAGTCGCCTTGGGTGTCGAAGTAGCGCTTCGATGTATCCAAGTTCATTGCCTTGGCGATTTTGGACTCGAGCTCAGGGATATCGATCGGCTTGGTGATGATCGCAGAGAATCCGACCTGCTGGGCGTTTTGCTGCACGTTGACCTCGGTCTTTACGACCAATCCAAAGATTGGCGTATATTTCGTCTTCACGCTGGCGCGAATCAGTCGGAACAGGGTGAAGCCGGCTTCTTCCGGAAGCGAGAGGGACAACATGATGAGGTCGGGTGTGTTCTTGCTGCAGAAATCGATCGCTTCACCGGTGCTGCTCATACCATGGATCTTCCAAGGTGTGTGTTTCAGGCCTTCTTGGATCTGCTGGACAATCGTGGGCTTATCTTCGACGACCAGAATCGTGCACGGATCCAAGATGGACTTGGTTTTAACCGGACCCTCCGCGATGGGCTTGAGGTCGATGATGCGTCCGACCTTCTCAATGAGGAGGTCTTCTTTGAAAGGCTTTACGATATAATCGCGCACGCCGATCTTTGCGATTTTGAGCACATTATCGCGGCCACCTTCGGCGGTCAGCATGATAATGGGGATGGCTTTGAGCTCAGGGTCGGATTTGATTTTGGTGAGCATCTCGACGCCGTCCATCACGGGCATCGTGATGTCGAGGAGGATGACGTCCGGGCGTTCTTTACCAGCCACGGCGAGGCCTTCGACGCCATTACCGGCCTCCAAGATCTCGCAATCGTAGGACTTAAAGGCTTTTTTGACGATGATCCGGACAGTTTTCGAATCGTCGACGGTGAGTACTTTGTAACGCATGTCAGAAGAGAGGGTGAGGTTGCTCAGTCGCTGTTCTTCATCAGAAGGTCGGTGATGAGACGGTGACCTGAGACGTCGAACATGTAGGTTCGCCGGGTCGCGCCGCTGACGGGCTCAATCGAGAAATTACTTCCGCGAAGGATTGAGGGGATGGTGAGCTTACAGGGGAAGCCTTGGTCGCAGAGTTGGTTTTTAAACCCACCGACCGTCATGTTGGTGAGTTCGCCGATGGCATCATTGACGACCTCATCGCCCCCTTCTTCGACTTCGGCGAGGGACATGCCGAGCATGTTACTGGCGACAAATTTCGCGAAATCGGCGTTGAGGTAAAGGTAGATGAGCCCGCTGATGTCTCCGATAAAGCCGACGGTGCTGACGACCTGAAGCCCACTGTTGTCATGTTCGACTGGATGCTTCCAAGGCTGGCCGTTTGAATCGGTGGCTCCCGTTCCATGAACGAGGGTGGCGTTTTTACCGAGCATGGTGCGGAATACATCCTGCACGGCTCGATTCATGGTGTCTTGAAATATGTTTTCGCCGATAGAATCGATGGAGGGCATGATAAGGATAGGGCTCGCGATGGCTGAGTGTTTCTATCGGCGCGTTTCTGGTGGGGTTTATGGGTTTTTTAGGAAATCTGATAAAATCCCAATACTTTCTAAGTGCCTTTTGGAAGGCTGCTAGTGCCTTTCCTTACATGCGTGGCGCACACGCATGGCGGGGAATGTGCTTTCCCCAGGAGTCAGTCTGCGGTGTCGAGGCTGGAGCCATTGAGAAGGCCCGCTTCCCTGTACTCCTGTAGTTTATTGCGCAGCGTTCGAATGGAAATTTTCAGAAGCTCTGCGGCTTTGGTCCGGTTGCCGCCTGTTGACTCAAGCGCGGCCAGAATCGCTCGGCGCTCGAGCTCATCGAGTGGGATGACGTCAACAGATGCCGGGGTGGCAGCCACGGCGGGCTCGTTTGATGGCAGCTCGGTTACAGCACTTGGATCAAGGGGCTCTTGTGGTGGCGCGATTGTCACGGGAGCGACCGGTGATGGAGTCGGAATCGGGGTCGGGGGCGGGACCATCACTCCACTTGCGGGACTGGTGGGTTGTTGCGCTACCGGTGTGGTTTCGGGGGCGCTGCCCATCGAGGAACGAGTGATGGTGGGCAAGCCTAGCGCCGCTGGAGATACCGGGCGGCCTGTCTCGGCGAGAATGACTGCACGCTCGATGGTGTTTTGAAGTTCACGGACATTGCCGGGCCAGCGGTAGCCCATCATCGTTTGCAGCGCGGCATCGCTAAAGCCCGGTGTTTTGAGCCCGTGCTTGCGCGAAAAACGTTGCAGGAAAACGTTTGCAAGCAGGGGGATGTCGTCTGGGCGCTCGCGGAGTGGGGGGAGGTGGACCGGGAAGACGTTGAGCCGGTAGTAGAGGTCTTGGCGGAACTCGCCTTTCTCGACAAATTGGAGGAGGTCGCGGTTGGACGTGGCGAGGATGCGGACGTTGACCTTGATTGTTTTGGTGCCGCCGACGCGTTCGAACTCCCGCTCTTGGAGTACGCGCAGCAGCTTAGCCTGCAGATTAGGTGGAATTTCGCTGACTTCGTCGAGGAGGAGGGTGCCTCGATTGGCGAGCTCGAAGCGGCCTTCGCGGCGTTCGGTGGCTCCGGTGAACGCGCCCCGCTCATGGCCGAATAGCTCGCTGGCGATGAGGTTTTCGGAAAGGGCCGCGCAGTTGACTTTGATGTACGGTTCGGTGCGCCGTTGTGACCGGCGGTAGAGTTCGCGTGCGACCATTTCCTTGCCGGTGCCGTTTTCGCCGGTGATTAGGACCGTGGCATCCGTCGGGGCGACGCGTTCGATCAACTGGTGCAGCTGTTGCATCGCCGGGCTGCGTCCCAGAAATTCGCCCTCATCGTTGGCGCCGCTTTCCGCAAAGTAGCGGTTGACTTTGACGAGTTGGCGGTAGCTCTCGGCTTTTTTGAGTATGATCTCTATCTGGCCTGGGGAGAATGGCTTGATCAGGTAGTCAAAGGCGCCTGCCCGCATGCACGAGACTGCGCTTTCGATGGAACCGTGGCCGGTCATGATCACGACGAGAGGTTCGCCGGCAAAGGTACGCGCTCTTTCGAGAAATTGCTGTCCGTCCCCATCAGGCAGGCGCACATCGACCATCATCAGGTCAAAGGTCTCTCGTGCGCAGAGGGCTTCGGCTTGTGCCAGCGAACTGGCCAGAGTGACCGTGAGTCGTTTGCGCTGCAACAGCTCCCCCAAGACTTTTTGGATCATGGGCTCATCGTCGAGTACGAGGATGCGTTCGAGCGACATGGGGTGGTGAGGCGGAGGTGGGGAATGGATGTACGGCTCGTTGGCGAGGAGCAAAACAAAAGATGCCTGCTGCGAAAACGTATCCGGTTTTCCGGTTTAAGAACCTGCTGGGTGTGACGAAAACCCCGGGTGATGGTCCGCGCACAAAGCCCACGTCTGCTGTCATTCCTCAATCTGGTCGAAACGACGATCCAGAACGAGGAGCCTGATGTCGTTTGTAAGTCGCGCACAGTGAACTATCACAAGGGCGTGGCGTGTCTGGTCTTGTCCGATGGCAACACGATCCACTTGCAGTGCTTTCATCTCGCCGACGGGAAGATTTGTCTGAAGGCAAGCGTACTTTGGCAGATCGGAGGCGTGCCGGGTGAGTATTCGATCTACCCGACCGATAACTTTGATTGGCTCACGGCAGCCTACAATGTGATGAACGTTTGGAAGGCGGGGCCCATCGCCGCTGCTGCGGCCGCCTCGAGTTGATTTGAGCCGCGGGGGGGGCTTGATCGATCCGACCCCAGGTGTGCATGCCCCGGTTTCGGTGGTTCGCACGGAGCGCTTGCCCTCGCCGAGTGCGTCGCTGAAGGTGCGCGCCCTGCTCGTCGTCAGACGACATTTTTTCCGATGACCATTGCCCGTGATCCGATTTGGGATTCGTCCCGCTGGTTGCCGCTCTCCCGCGACGAGCTGGAGGCCCGTGGCTGGGATGAGGTCGATGTGATTCTTGTCTCGGGTGACGCGTACGTGGATCATCCTTCGTTTGGCACGGCGGTGATTGGTCGGATGATCGAGCGCGAAGGCTTCCGCGTCGCCATCCTTTCGCAGCCAAACTGGCGCGACGATCTGCGCGACTTCAAGAAACTGGGTCGCCCGCGGTTATTTTTTGGCGTCACGGCGGGCTGCATGGATTCGATGATCAACCGCTACACGGCGGGGCGGCGGTTGCGCTCCGACGATGCGTACACCCCCGGTGGCGTGGCGGGTTTCCGCCCCGACTACGCGGTGACGGTCTACACTCAGATCCTGAAAAAACTGTATCCGGACGTGCCCGTGCTCATCGGAGGCATCGAGGCCAGTTTGCGTCGCGTGTCGCACTACGACTACTGGTCCGACACGATCAAGCCGAGCGTGCTGGTCGAGAGTGGGGCTGATCTTCTCGTCTACGGCATGGGGGAACTGCCGCTCGCGGAGATTCTCCACCTCTTGCAGCGAGGAGTGCCGTTTTCCTCTCTCAAAACGATTGCCCAGACGGCGCTGCTCATCCCGTCTGCGGCGCCCCTGCCGAAAAACAAAAACTGGGAGGATCACACGTTGCACAGCCACGAGGAGTGCCTGCGCGACCGGAGCCTCTACGCCGTCAATTTCAAGCAGCTCGAGACTGAGTCGAACCGCGTGCATGCCCGTCGCTTGTTGCAGCCTGTGGGCGACCGCTTGCTCGTGGTCAACCCGCCCTATCCGACGATGTCGGAGGCGCAGATCGATGCCAGTTTCGACCTGCCGTACACCCGCCTGCCGCATCCACGCTACCGCAAGCGGGGCGACATCCCGGCCTACGAGATGATCAAACATTCGATCAACCTGCACCGTGGCTGCTTTGGCGGATGCAGCTTCTGTACGATCTCCGCGCACCAGGGGAAGTTTGTCGCGAGTCGCAGCCGCGAGAGCGTGTTGCGCGAGGTCGAGAGGGTGAAGGCGATGCCGGATTTCCATGGTACGATCACCGACCTCGGTGGCCCTTCGGCCAACATGTATCGGTTGAAAGGGCGCGAGCAGCGGCTGTGCGACGCGTGCATCCGGCCCAGCTGCCTTTGGCCTCAGGTGTGCGGCAACCTCGACACGGACCACACTGCTTTGATCGAGCTTTACCGGGCGGTGCGCGCGATGCCCGGCATCAAGCACGCCTTTGTCACGAGCGGCCTCCGCTATGATCTTTTCCTCAATTCGAAGGACAAAAATCCCGCGGTCGTGGCAAGCCACTCGGCTTACATGGACGAGCTGATCGCGCATCATGTTTCGGGACGGCTGAAGGTAGCGCCCGAGCACACCTCGGATACGGTGCTCAAGGTGATGCGGAAGCCCTCGTTTTCGCTCTTCCGATTTTTTCAGGAGAAATTTGAGGAGGCGAAACGACGGCTGGGAAAGCCCGAGCTGCAACTGGTCCCATATTTCATCAGTTCGCACCCCGGCTCGAAGCCTGAAGACATGGCCGATCTGGCCGTGCAGACCAAGCAGCTGGGTTTCAAACTCGAGCAGGTGCAGGATTTCACGCCGACGCCGATGACGGTCTCGACGGAGATCTACGCGACCGGGCTGCACCCGTACACGGGTGAGCCGACGTATGTCGCGCGCTCGAAGGAGGAGAAGGAGGCGCAGCGCAGCTTTTTCTTCTGGTATAAGCCCGAGCTGCGTGGGGCGATCCGCACTGCGTTGCAGCGGCTGGGGCTCTCTGCGCTCGCTCCGCAGCTGCTCGGCGACAAGCCCGTGAAGACGGCTGGCCGCGCGAATGGCACCCCGTCGCCGACGGCGCGCGGGCACCGGCGGCGTTAGCCAAGGGGAAGTTAACCTTGGACGGTGGCGGGCTGGTAGGCCTGCCGAAGGGCTTCGGCGACGTTGGGCGGCACGAAGTGAGAGACGTCGCCGCCATATTTGGCCACCTGTTTGACGAGCGTGGAGCTCGTGTAGCTGTACTCTTCGCGAGGCATGACGAAGAACGTCTCGATCTCGTCGTTGAGGTGACGGTTCATCAGGGCCATGTTGAACTCGAACTCAAAGTCGGAGATGGCGCGCAGGCCGCGGATGATGGCGGAGGCGCCACGCTGCTTGGCAAACTCGACGAGCAGGATGTTGAAGGTCGCGGCCTCGACGTTGGGGAATCGCGCGATGTTGGGCTTGAGCAGGGCGAGCCTGTCTGCGGCGCTGAAGTGCGGGCCTTTGCCGGCGTTGTCCGAGATCGCGACCGTGACATGGTCGAAGAGCTTGGCTGCGCGCTCGAGCACATCAAGGTGCCCGTAGGTCAATGGATCGAAGGTCCCCGGATAGATGCAGTGTCGCATGCAGTAAGGAGTGAAGGGCGGGATCGAAACGGGTTTGATCGACGGTGGCGATGGGTTTTTTCGCGCTGGACTAGCTCAGGGGTTGCATTTCTCCATTCGGCCCGGTTGGTTCCGGCAGGCCTCCCCGCATGAACCTGCCGAATATTTTAACCCTATCGCGTGTGCCCGCGATGTTTGCGATCGTCGCGCTGATGTATCTGCGATGGACGGGGGCGGCGTCGATTGCATTCTGGCTCTTCATCGCTGGCGCAGTGAGCGATTGGCTCGATGGTTATCTCGCCAGAAAGCAGGGGATTGTGTCCGATTTTGGAAAGCTGATGGATGCGCTGACCGACAAGATCATGGTGATTGGCATCATGGTGGCGCTGGTGGACCGCAACTACGTGCCGATCGCGCTGGTGTTGGTGACGCTTTGCCGTGAGTTTATGGTCTCCGGATTGCGGATGCTCGCGGCGGCCAAGGGGGTGGTGGTGCCGGCCGATCGCGGAGGCAAGACCAAGACGCTCACCCAGTTGATCTCGATCGGTTTTCTCCTCGGCTCCACGATGGCCCGGCAGGATTGGGCGGTCTGGCTGCCGTGGCGGCATTGGGATACTTTTGCCGACGTCGTTTACTCGATCGGCTGGGTCGGGTTTGCGCTGAGCACGTTGCTCGCCGTGTGGTCGGGTTACCGTTATTTCATGAAACAACGGGACCTGTGGTCGGATTGCTGAGATGAGGCTGTCGCAACCAATCTGGCCTCGGTTTTTGCCGACGCGGATCGTGCTGGGCGCGGCGACGCTCGGACCGCTGGGGAGGAGGCTGCCCGCGCCGGGTACATGGGGATCCCTTGCAGGTCTCATGTACTTCACCGTGTTTTTTTATCCGATGGGGACGCTGGGCACGATTCTGTGGTCGCTGCCGGCGCTGTACTTTGCGGTCGCGTTTTGCGGTGAGGCGGAATTTCGGATGGCTCGGCGCGATCCCGGCGAGGTGATTCTGGACGAATTTGTCGTGATGCCACTCTGCTTCCTGGGCTGGCGTGCGCTACTTCCGCTGGCGCCGGCGTGGGCGATTTTTTTGGCGGGGTTTGGCCTATTCCGCCTCTACGACATCACCAAGCCTTTTGGCATTAAAAAGCTGCAAGACTGGCCTGCCGGTTGGGGCGTCGTGGTCGACGATCTGGCGGCCGCATTGGCGACCTGCGCGACCCTGCATGGGATCGGCGCGGCCTGGCACTACTGGCGCTGAGGCGGGTGGGCGAGTGCCTGCTTTAGCCGCGCGACGTTTTCGTCCCAGTTGAAGAGTTTTTCGAGATGGTTTCCCGCGGCGTGCTCGGCGTGTCCGCTGGCCTCAAGTTGAAGCATTTTCTCGGCGATGTCTTCGGTTGAAAATGGATCGAAATAGCTCGCGAGGTCTCCGCCGACTTCGGGCAGGCTGGCAATCCGGCTGCAGGCGACAGGCACGCCGAGGTGCAACGCTTCCAGGACAGGGATGCCGAAGCCTTCGTACAGCGAAGGGAAGATCAATGCACCCGCGTGGGAGAAGAGGCTGCCATAGGCGGTGTCATCGAGAAACCCGCGCCACTGGACTCCATCGGGAAGCATCGTGGACTCGGGCAGCCCTTCGATTTCGCCGCCGACCTTTGAGCCCGTCAGTACGAGGTCCCACGGTTGCCTACTGCGGGCGCGATAGAGTCGGTAGGCTTCGAGCAGGCGTGCGTGGTTTTTGTGTTTCCACGTGTTGGCGGGATAGAGGAAGTACGGGGTGATGGCCTGCTTGATCCGTGGCGCATGGTCGCGAGGCAGCCGGTGCTGGACGGCGTTGTAGAGCACGAAACACTGGTGTGCTTCGATGCCATAGTGGTGCCGCAGCGTCTCCTGCACGAAGCGGCTGTTGCACTGGACCGACTCCGCCATTGCGAGGTGCTCGACGAGGCGGCACTCGCGGGCGAGGACTTCTTCGCGCGGCAGGCAGTCGGGGCGGTCTCGATGCAGGAGGTCGACGACGAGTCCGATCATCGGCAGATCGGCGTGACGCAGGGCGCTCTGGCCGAGTGGTGCGTACAGCACGTCAAAATTGGCCAGCCAGCCGTTGTTTGCGGATGCGTAGTGGTCGGCGGTGAGCTCCAGAATCGGGCAGCGTGGCAACCGGGGGCCAAGCTCGGCGCGCAGCTCGGGCTGAATGACGCAGGTCAGAGCGATGGCTGGATCGGTCGCGAGCGTTTTGAGTAGCTCGTAAACGAGCACTTTGATGCCTCCGTGTGCGCCGCCGGGGCGCAGCTGCCAGAGGTCCACGAGGACGCGTTTGCGGGGGGCGCTGCGGGGTGGTTCAGCCACGGCAGCCTGGGGCTCGGCGAAGAGCCAGACGATCAGGTGGAGTTGATCGGAGGTCGGCTGGGTGGGCTCTGGGATTGTGAGGAGCCACTGCGGGTCTGGCCCGGTGCTGCGCAGACCGCATGGTCTGTCGGCGATCGCCTCACTGGTGCCCGCGGGAGTGCAACATTGGCGGAGCGTTTCGCCTCGGGCCTGCCAGAGTAGTTGACCGGTGAAGGCATCGCGTAGAGCGACGCCGGCCAGGCGCATCGTCTTCAACTCGTGCCAAGGGTCGAGCCGCACGGGTTGACCGAAGCCCAGACAATCACGGCGGAGGGGAATTTCGAGGCGCGTCCATCGATGAGTCGGGTGCAGGAGGCGGAGCGAGGCGGGCTCGGAGTAGCCGGTCGGCGAGGGGAAGTAGATCTGGAGCGTCGCGAACTGGTCGACCGGGGTCTGCTGGGGGGCTGCGGATTGAGCGAGGTTGGGCGTGGTCCAGCCGGCCAGTGAGCGGGCTTGGGGGCCGCGGAGCTCGGCGAAGCGGCGCGCGTTGGCGTCTTCGCTGATATGCCGTCCGGGCGAGGAGGTGATGTAGTGCCAGATGTGGCTGCGTGTGGCAACGAGGATATCCCGGCTTTTCTCACGAGCGCGCAGGCAGAGGTCAGTGTCTTCGTAGCCGTTGACGTAGGCAGGGTCGAAGCCGCCCAGTTCGAGAAAGAAGGTTCGACGCACGCCCATGCAGGCTGCGGTGATCGCGGGGACGGGCATCCAGCGAAGGCGGTGCAGTGAGCCGAGTGGGGGGCGGAAGTGGGAGGGTTGGCCGTCGGCGTCGAAGAATACGCCGGCATGGTCGAGCTGCCGGGTGGAGACCGAGAGTTGGAGGTTGCCGACGATTCCGACATCGGGGCGCTCTGCAAAGGCGGCCAGGATTTCGTCGAGCCAGCCATCGCAGGGCACCGTGTCGTTGTTGAGAAGGATCAGGATTTCGCCTTTGGCCTGGGCGGCGAGGTGGTTGTTGCCCGCTGCGTAGCCTGGATTCTTCTCGAAGAGGTGGATGCGGGCGATGTCGGCATAGCACTGGAGCAGGGCGCGGGTGCCGTCGGTGCTGCCGGAGTCGCCGAAGATAAGTTCGACGTGGGGCATGCGAGGAAGTTGGCGGCGCCAGTACTCCAGGTACTGCCGGCTGAGCTCCCTGCGGTTATAAAACAGGCTGATGACCGAGACGTTCAAGAGCGGTGGACCATAATTTTCCTCTCACGGCTGTCACGACCTAACGGAGGCGGCGCCGGCTTGCGCAAAGGCGGATTCACCCCGGCGAGTGGCCGGGGTGCGTGTATTGGTGTGTTGGATGGCTTGTTTCACGTGGCCGGCTGGCTCCGGTTCATCCCTTGGGGTGCCGATCCATGGCGCGTGCGACTTGATCGCACTGTCCTGCTGCAACTCGAAATAAGCGCACCCTCAACGCAACCCGATCAACTCGTCTCCCATGAATATCGCCGGTCTGAACTCCTCGACCACCTCACAGATGTACGACGCCACTCAAGCGTCTTCCAAACCTCTTCGGAGAACGACATCGCGACTCTGCTCGAGAAGCTCTCGAGCGCATTGGAGTCGGGCGATGAGGATTCGGCCGCCTCGTTGTGGAGCGAGTTGGACACCGCGTTTCAGAAGCCGGGGGCCAAGTCCGCTGGTGCAGCCGGCACCGACGATGCGAACCCGATGAAGCAGGCGATGGCCGCGCTGAAGGAAGCCATCGAATCGGGCGACACCGAGTCGGCTTCGAAGGCGCTGAGTGGAATCGAGGAGGCGCTGACTCGCAAAGGTCCGCCGCCACCGTCGTCCGGTGCGCCGTCTGGCAGCGAGATGAGCGAGGTGTTGGCCTCGCTTTCCGATGCGCTGAGCTCGGGAGACACTGAGGCGGCGTCGAGCTATTGGACCGAACTCGAATCAATGTTGGAGGGGCAGGCGGACTCGGCGGCGAGTGAGTCGACGGAAGCGTCGAATCCGCTCAAGGAGGCCATGGCCCAGTTGCAAAGCTACATCGAGGCCGGCGATACGGCGTCGGCGCAGCAGGTGTTTCAGAGCATCCAGCAGGCGTTGAACCGAGACGAGGATCAGCCTTCCCTGGGCACCCAGATCCACTCGTACGCCTGAGTGTGCAATGCGGCTTGCGGGTGTGCTATAGTCTCACCTCTGGTATCTAACGAAAAGACGGCCGGGCGAAAATGCCCGGCCGTCTTAGTCTTCCCAGCTGTAAGAGGATTTGATGGTGTTGTATTGAGCCTCGGTTAGATCGGTGAAGGAGGTGCGGCGGAAGTTATCGAAATCGATCGAGCCTGGCGGGTTATGACCGTCGCGGAATAGCGAGCTGAAACCCCAGCAGCGTTTGGGCGGGGAATAGTAGCCGGTGTGCCAGGGCTCAGTGGCAACACGGCTTTCAAAGAGGGAGACGAGTGAGCCGCGGATCCAGACCTGTTTGCTGTCCCAGTTTTCGATGAATCGGGGAAAGTTATGGATGCCGCCCGAGCTTTTGTTGCTGTCGTTTTTGTCGGTGGGGGTGTTGCCCATGAGCATCGCGGCGGCAATCTCGATCGTTGAAGTCGTGGCTGTCGGATTTGTGTACTGGCGGGAATTGGCGTCGCTGAAGTTGGCGGAGAGGATGGTGATGGCGTCGGCGACGAGTGCAGCGGGGACTTCACCGGTCTCTGCCTTGTTTGCACTGCTTTCGGAGGGGTTCGTGGCAGTGGTGTCTTGGATTTTGCCGTCTGCGTTGTAGTTGCCTTTGACGTAGAGGGGGCCGTTGGTCGCGATGGTCAGACCTGGGCTTCCGGTCTTTCCGTAGGATGCGACGGGGCCGGTCCCATTGACGAGGCGGACGGCGGTGGTGAGGGCTTGGGCGTTGGTGGCGGCGTTGGTGGTGCCCTCTACGTCGGACGAGGTGGTATCTTTCCCATTGGTGGTGGGGCCTCCTTCGATCTCGACATAGACGATGCCGGTCCAGTCGCTGGTTTCGAGACCACCGATTGCGCTGCTATTGCGGTCGTCGGCGTCTTTGGTCATCTCGGTGACGGCGGCTTTGAGTTTGCCCATGTCGATCTCGACGAGGTTGGTACCCTTTTCTCGACGCTTGTCGTACATGCCGCTGGTGACGACGTTGGTCTTACTTAAACTATAGGGTTTCCATTGGACTAAGCCGGCGGGGAGGCTGGTGAGTGTCTTGGTGGGGGTGGCGGATTTTTTTGAGCGGCTGACTGCGGTGATCTTTCCAGTAGATGGGTTTACTGTGAGGTAGAGTCCGGCGTTGTTGGCGTATTTCTTTCTTTCGACCTCACGCTTGGTGACGTAGTTGGCGTCGGAGTCACTGGGCCAGTTGGAGGGCTCGATCAACTGGCGGGCGGCGTTGTTGGACTCGTCGATGCCATTGGTCGTGTTGGTGTCTTCCTCATAGGAGCCGATGGCGTGTGGGTTGTCGGTCTCGATGCCATGGGCGGAGGTTTGTAGGTTGCCGTTCCAAGTGTCGGTAGCAAAGTCACGAAAGTCGTTATCGGCTAGTAAGCTAGGTGGTGTTTTTGAGGAGCCACCCATGGAACTGTCGTTCCATTGCGTGACGGTCTCCATCTCGCCCTTTTCATTTTTAAAGGTGTAGTCGCCTTTGAGGGCGATGAGATCGCCCTTTTTATTGAGGAAGTGAACTGGTGAGCCGCCGAGGCCTTCATAGCCGGTGCCTTGAGTGCGCCCGTCGGTATTTTTCCAGGCGTGGTAAACATTGCCGGCGACGGTGACGCGCCCGCGGAAGTTGAGCTGGCTACCCTGGCTGCTGCAAAAGAGGTTACCGTTTACGTGTACGGGCCCATAGATGTTCATCTCAGGGCCAGGGAAGATCTCCATGTCCATGTTGGAGAAGATCGCATGCTGGAAGGGGGGGACCGCGCGGACGGAGAGTTTCTCGAGGACGTAGGAGGTAATGGCGGGGCCTCCATTGCGGGGCTTGATGGTGGCTTTTGCGATTACTGGGACATCGCGGCGCAGCACCCATTTGCCTACATGGGGGTCGTTGGCATTGGCGGGATCGTCGGGCGAAACGAAGTAGAGTGCGCTGGCTCCAGTCGTTACATCATTGGGAGTGCCGCCGATGATTTCGATTGATGACGTGACCACGTTGCTGCCTTTCCAGAAGGAGGCTGGCGGTGCTTTTAGGGCATCGCTTCCCCCCGGCCTGAGATTAATGTCGCTGCGAGTGGCGTATTTCTGGCGGATTTGCGAGATGCCGTATTCTGCGACGGCCTCGGCGGCGTAGCGGGCTTCGAGACGGAGTTCATCGCGGTGGTTGAGGCGTCGTTCGGCTAGGGCCAAGCCCAGGATACTGGCTACGAGGGTGCACAAGACCGTGGTCAATAAGATAACCGTGACCAATGCGGAGCCGCGTGAAGGATGGGGGATGCGTGTTGTCATGGTGTTCAGCTCCTGCGGGATACGGTAAAGTTGTACTTGTTTGATACCTTTTTACGGAGGTTGTTGCCGCGATTGCAGAGCTCCCCGTTCACGATGACGGTGCGACCACCGTTGATGTTGGTGAAGATGCCTGGGGCGCTGGTGGTGGCGTTGGGGTTTCCCAACGCGGTGGAGTCTAGGAAAAGCAGGCGGTGCGACGAGCTGTTGAGGGTGCTCGTGTCTGGGAGTAGGGTGGCGATGTTGGTCGTGGCTGGTTGGTTGAGTGTAATGTCGAAC
>ERZ795056.4751-NODE-4751-length-13929-cov-5.709817_pt1 | contig 13929 bp, 4 predicted proteins | sample MGYA00375140_ERZ795056 | MGnify/ENA primary metagenome ERZ795056 (study PRJEB30185, sample SAMN05720227) | activated sludge metagenome | isolation source: Anaerobic digester | place: USA | collected 2015-03-09 ...
GTTGCCCACCCAAAACATATGAAGGCCGTACCAACAGCGGATAGCCCACTACCTGGGCCACTTCAAATGCTTCGTCGGTTGAATAAGCCGTACCATATTGCGGGTAGGGTATTTCAAGTTCCTTCAGCAGGTCGCTGAACCGGCCCCGGTCTTCGGCAATGTCCATGTTATCAAAACTCGTTCCGATTATCTTAATCCCGCGCTCATGCAACTTTTTGGAGAGTTTGAGGGCTGTTTGCCCACCGAGCTGCACAATTACGCCTTCGGGCTGTTCCAGCTCAATAATATCCCACAAGTGCTCCCAAAAAACCGGTTCGAAGTACAGTTTGTCGGCAACATCAAAATCGGTACTTACCGTTTCGGGGTTGCAGTTTACCATAATGGCTTCGTAACCACACTCCTTAATAGCCAACAGGCCATGTACGCAACAATAGTCAAATTCAATGCCCTGACCAATGCGGTTGGGGCCGCTGCCAAGCACAACTACTTTCTTCTTATCGCTTCTGATGCTTTCGTTGTGGCGGATAGGTGCCGGAGAAGTATGGTTCATTTGGTAGAAAAGCTGAATATTTCGGCTGCAAAAGTAAGGCAGCGAATATAAACGTGGTCGTTAAGGTTTGAAAAATGCGCCGACCTCATCATTTTAGGGTTCCGGAACTATTGTAGTTTATTGAAAATCAGCATGTTTGGTGTTTTTTTGGTTGGTGGTACCTAATTTTAAATCTGCTTTGCATTTGGTCATTCGCTACGCTGACCCAAAAAAACAAGTATTTACCTAAAAAGCCTGCAGGGATCCGGCAGGCTTTTTAGGTGAATACAAAAAACAATTTCGGTTAGTAATTCAATACCTTCAACTCCGTACGGCGGTTCAGCTTCCTTCCTTCAGGATTATCCTTACCATCCACTTTGTTCGGCGCCACAGGTATCGTTTCGCCATAACCTTTGGCCACAATCCTGTCGGCCGAAATGCCCTTGCTTGCCAGGTATGCTACACAACTTGCTGCGCGCCTTTCCGACAATTTTTGGTTATCAATTTCAGTTCCTACATCATCGGTATGGGCGCTTATTTCAACCTTCATGCCAGGGTATTCATTCATCAGTCTTGCCAGCGAATCAAATACCGGGTACGAGCTTTTACTCAGGGTTGACTTGCCGAAATCATATAAAACATTCTTCAAAACAATGGCTTTATTTACTTCTACAGGCTTGGGTTTTTCCTTGTTCATACACAGGGAGGCCGCATTAAACATTTCAGCCTCATCGTCACCTGAAATATTCAGTCGGAGGTTCGCCGGATCATATCCTTCAGCGCTCAGGCTGGTTTCCAAATTCATAAATTCATCCATCAGGAAACTATATTGGCCGTTGGCATCTGTTTTTCCTGAAAAAACCTGGTTACCCTTTGCATCCCTTGCAACAATGCCTGCGCCGGGAACAGGGCTGCCATCTACACAATTAATTACTTTACCAGTAATGTTCTTCTTTACTTTCTGTTTATCAAAGGCATACAAATCAAGGCAGCATTCGCTGTTGCGGTCGCTGCTGAAATAAGCATTGTTCCAAACCGATTTTGGATCAAGGCTTACATAGTAAATGTCATCCTTTACAGAGTTAAGCGGGTATCCAAGGTTTACGGGGGCCTGAAGGGTTCCGTTTATTTCTCCTTTGGCCGAAAACAAATCAAGACCACCCATGCCAGTACGGCCATTGGTGGCAAATACCAGGGTTTTGGAAGCCTGATGGTAAAAAGGCGCTTCATCATCTGCTGCGGTGTTTACCGTTTTCAGGTTTACAGCATTACCCGATGGGTTGCCCGAGGCATCAAGGGCCACAGCCCAAAGGTCCTTTTTGCCCAAACCACCCTGCATATCGCTGCTAAACAACAGCCATTTGCCATCGGCCGTTACATTTGGCTGACTGCTACCTGCACCAGGGGCATTTACAGCCGGGCCAAGTAATACAGGGGTTGTCCATCCTGTACCGCTTTTTTCAGCTTTATATATGGCGGCCTGTTTTTTGCCATCCACCACCTGCCATTTGGTATAGTACATGCTGTTGCCATAAAAACTGGCAATGCCCTGTTCCATTTTGGCATCAGCAGGCAGGCCAAGCAATTCAAGAGTACCTGCAGCAGCGCTACGATAAAGCTTATTGGTGTTGGGATTTTCCTTTGAATAACCCGAATCGGCACGGGTAGAGGTAAATACCAGCTGTCCGTTCATGTTTGCAGGGGCATAAGTTGCACCCGGAGCGTTTATTCCGGCTTTTGATACTTTGTACCTGGCAATATCATTGCGTGCCATTTGCGATTTGGCAAACCCTATGCCCTCCAATTGCAAACGGGCATCCGCTTTCATGGAAGCATCGGCACCTTCCATGGCTATAAACTTATTGAAAGCAGCTTCGGCCTCGGCCTGTTTGCCATTGTATTGCAAGGTTTTTGCATAGTAATAGGCCGCGGCTGCATTGCCTGCATCACTTGCCGGTTTAAAATTCGATTCAGCCTTTCCATACTGGTGCAGCCTGTAATAACTCTCCCCAAGTTTATATTGTGCCTCAGATTTTTGAGACTCTCCAACCGGACCGGATTTTACCCTGTTGTTGGTATAGGGATTGTATTCCGTTTTTTTGGCAACTCCGGTGTTCAGCCCTTTTTCGTAGAGCTGTGCAGCAGAATAATAATCCCCTTTGGTAAAGTATTCGTCGGCCGCCTTAATGTAGGCAGATTGTGCAAAGGAACCGGTATGCAGGAAGAAACATAAACCTGCAAAACTTAATGTTCTTTTAATTTTAGTAGCCATTATTTATCAAAAATTTTTGTTGGTCAATCGTATAGGTTCTGTTAGCTGTTACCCGGTTATGCCTTTTAAAGGCGAGGACAAACAAAATTGCCATCCACATCGGTTTTTACCTTTTTCTTTCCGATAAACGAAACCGAAAACTCAAATGCATTGGTTCCGTTAACGGTTTTACCGAGGTCGCTTATGTTGGAATCGTAGCTGAAACCAACCACAAGCCCATTGATGGTAATGCCTACAAAAGGCGCAATGGCATCCTGGTGGCGATAGTTTACGCCTAGCATCAGATCAGAGGTATTGTTTACCCTGAACTGGCTATACAATCCTACCATGGTTTCGCTTGCGCCAGCCTGGTTCATATACAAGGCATTGGGGGTAAAGCTAAACTGTTCGTTTACTGCAATCTTTACACCACCATGGAATGAGTATCGGATAGGTAATTTGGCTTCGCCACTTGCGCTGAACGGATCGTTGGGTTGGGTAATGTGGTTGGCCGATGCCCCAAGGTACAGGTTTGCTTTTTTACCGGCTTTTCCATCATAATACAGGGCGCCTACACCTGCATCAAACACCGTGGAAGAGGTTTGTGAAAATGATTCCATGGTGGCATTGCCGGGATTGTACCCGGTAATGGGGTTCCACTGGTCGCCAAAAGTGAGTTTGTTGGGATTGAAACTCCTGTTAACAATGCCTGCATTTACCCCAATCACAAGATGTTGTGTACCATCGGTACCCCACCTTACCCCGGTAAATGCTGCCGAACCATTGGCGGTAAGGTAACTGTAACCACCATCGCCGGCTGTTTGGTTCAGTACGCCACCCCCGAAATTCATGCTTTTGTTGGTGGTAAAATCTCCACTTACCCCAATGGTTTTAAAAGGAGATCCAATACTGTTCCACTGATTGCGGAAAATGCCTGTAAGGCGCACGTTTCCATCAAATGCCCCGGTAAGCGCCGGGTTAAGGTAGGTTGGAAACATGTAGAACTGCGAAAAATGGGGATCCACCTGCGAAAACAATTGATTGCCCGTGAATAGCCCACAAAGCAATAAGCCACTTAAAATAAACTTTTTCATTTGCGGTAATTGTTGTTAGTATTCGGTTTGAAAAAAATGATTGATTGGTTATCGTAATAATGTGACAGACCCGGACCGAACCGGAGAACCGTCTTTTAAATTGACTAAATAATGATAAGTTCCAATGGGGGCTGGTTTGCCTTTAATAGCTCCATCCCAGGCCCTGCCGGTTCCTGTTGTTCTGTAAATAGCAGACCCGTATCTGTCATAAATATCTATGCTGGCATTGGGGTAGAGTTCAATGTACTTTATATTCCAAACATCATTCAGGCCATCGCCATTGGGTGAAAATGCGTTGGGAATAAATACTGTTTTTTGAACGCTTACGGTAAGTTCATCCGATGCGGTGCAATTATGTTCACCGGTTGCCGTGAGTGTAAATACAGCATCTGTGGTTACCTTCAATTTAGGTTGCAGGATATTTGCGTTATCTAGCCCTGTGGCAGGGCTCCACCTGAAGGAAAGCGATGTGGAGTTGGCCGTTGCTTCAAATTGTATTTCGTCGCCTTCCTTTGCAACAAACGATTTTCCGGCATCAATTACAGGTTGCAGGTACACAGTAACCTGCTTGCCTGCCGTATCCGATGCGCAACCTTCAGCATTTTTAACTACCAGTTTTACATTAAATGTTCCCGGGTTATTATACAGCTTTAATGGATGCTGCTGGTTGGAAGTGCTGTTGTCGCCAAAATCCCAGGTCCAGGAATTTATGGTACTGTTTTCAGCCGAACTTTCGTCACGGAACTGGCTGGCTACCCCCTGGCAAACCTTGTCGGGCGACACATGGAAGGATGCGATGGGTTGGTTGAATACCCGGCTGAATAATTGGGTAACTGTTGAAGAGCAACCCTGCTGGGAACTGGTTTTTAAGGTTACCGAATAGTTGCCTGCTCCCTGGTAAATATGTACCGGGTCCCTATCGGTTGAGCCTTGTGTGCCATCGCCAAATTGCCATTGATAGCTTAATGCGCTGCCATCGGGTATGCTGGAACCATTGGTAAACTGCGCCTTGCCCGAAGGCATGCACACTGTAACAGGCATGCTAAAGGATGCTGCAGGATTTGCATAAACAATAACTGTACCGGTGGCCGTATCGCTTACACAGGTTTCGCTGATCTTTGCCACATGCTTTACCAGGATAGTATCAAACTGCATAAACTGCCTTGATACGGGATTGCTGTCAAAAACGGTTAACGTATCGTTCGCGCCAAAGTTCCAGAGCCATTGCTTTACACCTGCTTCTGCATTTGTATCTTCAAAAACGATTGAAGCGCCTGCACAGCTATCGGTGTACGTAATTTTAAAATCCGGAATGCGGGGTTTGGCAGTAAGCGTAAAGGTTTTCACGGTATCTGTTATACATCCGGCAGAATCAATGGCCATCAACTGCGCCTGATGGATGCCTGCATTATACAGCCTGGTCACCGTTTTACCCTTGACAGAATCGTTGGCTCCAAATATCCAGTACCAGTTGTAAATGCCTGTACCGTTGGCCAAGGTATCGTATGCTGTAAATTTTATATTTTCCGACAAACTGCAATCCTTGAAGTCAATATCAAATCCGGTTGATGAAGCAGCTTTTACAGTTATATCATACTTCACTTCTTCGGTTTGATTGCAGGTTTCAACTGTGGGGCTGGTAGCAAATAAAGGTACAGAATGAATACCTGCCCTGCTGAAACGGTAGAAACCCGGCAAGCTGTAGCGGTAATAGATCACGCCGTTTAAGCTTTGCGTAGCGTTGGGCACCGGGTTGGTTTGCACCACATCAGTTGCAGGCGAAACAATTCCGGCAAGGGTACTCATTTGCCATTTTAGTTCAGTAGGCTGATAGCGCATTAAAACGCTTAGTTCAACTGATGTATTTACACAGGTATAAGCGTTATCACCCATGGTTGGGCTATACTGATTTTTAATACCGGGATACCCGTTCAGGTTATTGATATAGGTGCCTGCATTGTACCCATAACTTTCGGCTCCGCCCAATCCATAGGTTATAGCCGTAAAAGCCGAATCGCTTTCCACTATACATTGGGCCTTGGCCGCCACCCAACGTTTTACCACTACCGAATAGCCCGGAAAGTTGGGATGGGCATACAAATCGTCAAAATCTTCCTTTACCCCATCAATGGATAGCGAAGCCACGCCCCCTGTGGGAATAATGAGCGACAGGTAGTTTACTTTGATGGCTTCTTCCGTATTTCTGTAAAAACCTATGCGCCTGATAGACTGTTCTATCGGACTAATGAAGATCATTTCGGGGTCGCCATAACCCTGGTAAGAACAGGCATTTGCAGAAGGCAGGTATTGTGCCACGAGTATGGGCTTGTCTGCTTCAATAAAATCTGCCGTATTGCTCTGGTATTCGTAATAATATCCCTGCGAGGTATTGAGGGCCACCAATTGCATGCCATTTTTCTTAACAATGGTAGCCGGGTCTTTTACAATAATCCTGAAGATATTAATATTCCGGTTTGTCGGGGCATTATCCACACTGGTAGGCGAAGTAAGGTAACGCTTTCCCCATGCCTGCAGCGGAAAAGCCTGTTGCATGATATTATCGCCGCTTCCGGCAGTACCTCCTTCCACGCAATTGATACGGGTGCGGCTGCTACCCGAAAATAGTGCTATCGGGTAACATTCGCCCTGATCATTGGCTATGGAGGTTATGGTGGTACCTGCTACGTTTTGCCCCGACTCCCTGTCTATTGGCGCACCAACCAACTGGTAAATATCCCCTTTTTGAAGCGTTACAATAATAGGTACCCCGGCCTTGTCGCCTTTGCGGGTATCAACTGTAGGAATTATCCGGATGCGGGTATTGTTTTGTTTGGCAACCACATACATCCACGAAAAACAATTGAAATCGGAGCCATTATAAAATTGGGGGGTATTTACAGAAATATAGGAATGTCCCCATGTTTCTACCGGCATCAGCATGGTAGCGCCCGAACTCAGGTCGCCGTAAATATGGGCATAGGCCACAATAGGCACATTGCTTTCAATATGAATGGCCTGCTTTTTAAATACACCTTCGGAACCGGTACCACCGGGATAGGATGGAGGTTTGGTGTACAGGCGTGCATCAAAAAACGAAGCCGGTGTAGATTCAAGGCCTTTAGGCAGCAACTTGCTGTGGATGACGGTATTGGCGGGTACATCGTACTCCTCTCTGTAGGATGTTCCGTTTATGGTAACCACCACATGGGCAGCCTGTTCAGCGCTAAAATAAAGAATCATTTCCTGGCTGTTATTGGTTTCCATAAACTGGTGGTGACCATACCCTACCCAAAACTCCTTTCCTTTGTTGGAAAGTGTTTGCGCCTGCAGCAGATTGATGTATGGTATTAAAACAGTCAGAAATAATATTTTTAGCTTTTTAATCATTTAGATTTCCTTCAAAACCCCTCATTACCTTTTCGTTTTTTTAGCTGGTAATAGTTTATCTAAGTATGGTTACCGATCCGGTCAACGGAGTTTCACCCTGCTTTACATGAATAATATAATAATACGTACCCGATGGTACCGGCTTACCACCCAATGTTCCATCCCAGGGTTTTGAATACCCCTGCGATACAAACACCTGTTTTCCATAGCGGTCAAATATTTTTACGCTTGCGTTTGAATAATCAACGAGGTTGCGTATAATCCACACATCATTTATACCATCGCCATTGGGTGAAAAGGCGTTGGGAGCCGTTACATCCCTGAGCACCATTACCTTCATTTCATCGGTTGCCGAACAAATGCCTTCCTTATCCGTGGCGGTAAGCACAAAAACCTGGTCCTGTTTAACCAAATAAGTTGGTTGCAGTAATGCAGGATTATTGAGCATGCCTGCAGGTTGCCAGCTAAACAAGAGCTCGGAAGCATTTACTGCGGTTGCTTTTAGCACAACTGCGCTGTTCTCTTCACCTGTAAGATCAGGTCCGGCGCTTATTTGAGGATTAATGCGCACCTGAACCATTCTGCCTGCAGCATTGGCATCCGAACTGCATCCCTTATCGTCTGTAACCAAAAGGCTAACAGAATAGGTACCAAACTTTGAATAGGTTTTTGAAGGATTTTGAACAGCCGATTTGGTTCCGTCGCCAAAACTCCAATCCCATGAAACAATATTTCCGGCCGAGGTACTCTTGTCGGTAAAATTGAAGATGGAACCTTCACAGGGTTTATCATTGGAAACGTCAAATGTCACAACCGGCCTTGCCACAAACGCGGCAGCAGGTAATACATAGGTGGTGTCGGCACTGCATCCAAAAGAGGATGTAGCGCTTAAACCAACGGTATAGTTTTGAACTGCCTTATAACTATGCGATGGGTTCTGTGCGGTAGAACTGCTGCCATCTCCAAAATCCCAGGCATAGGTCAGGGTGGTTTGTTCTGCTATACTGCTCTTATTGGTAAAAGTTGCCTGTCCGTCCGGCATACAAATACCCGTAGGCATGCCGAAGTCGGCTACCGGCAATGCATGTACCGCTATTGTTTTGGAAAAGGTGGTGCTTTTACAGCCATCTGCACTTAAGGTGGAAAGGGTAACTGTATAAGTTTTAAAGGTGGCAAATGTTTTATTAAAAGGTTGTCCATTGGTTTTTACCTCATCAGCATTTCCATCTCCAAAATTCCAGGTCCATGAAGCAATGCGCGCATTGGCATCAACAGCATTATCAATGGTTGACTGATTGGTAAAAGTTGCCCATTGATCGAGGCAAATACCGGCTGGCGCTGTAAAGGAAGCAGCAGGTACGGCGTGCACCCAAATGCTTGCGGCGGCCGAATCTTTGCAACCATTATCAGAAGTAAACACATACCAAATGGTGTGATTACCAACATTGGCCGTAGCCGGATTAAAGCTTCCCAGACCCGTGGTTCCTGCACCCCTATAAATGCCCGTACCTGTAACCCCATTTGTTATACTTGCAGAAGCTACCGATACCGGTGCAGCGGTATTAAAGCATACCGGCGACAAAACCGGGCCGTATTGAATCTGGGGGCGTGGATGCAAACGGATATTCCAGCTGGAATCAGCCATGCAGCCATTTACGGTAGTTGCCTTCAGCGAAACCGTATAACTGCCTGCTGTATATGTATGCGATGGGTTGGCAACAGTGGAAGTATTGGGATTTGATGTATTTGCAGCAGGGTCGCCAAAGTTCCAGAGATAGGCCTGCACAGGCTGGTTATCAGGTGTAGTTACAGAACTGGTAAAATGAACAACGCCATTTTCAGGAAGACAACCAACCGGGTAGCTCATGTTTAATGAAGGATTTGCAAAAACGGTTACCTGTTTCCGCAAAGTATCGCTTATACATCCGCTATTGTCCTTAACTACAAGGCTAACCGTTTTGCTTCCATAAGTAGCAAAGGTTTTGGTGGGGTTTTGAATGTTGGAATTTGTACCATCACCAAAATCCCACTCCCATACCGACATGGTACCAGCTGTAGTGCTTTTGTCCGTAAAACTAATCAGCGTTCCTTCGCATGGTTTATTATTTGAAACAATAAAATCGGCTACAGGCTTGCTTACAAATGCACCTGCAGGTAGTACTTTGATGGTATCGGAAGTGCAACCATTGGATGAAGTTGCTTTTAATGAAACAGTATAGGCTTGCGCAGTGGCATATAAATGTGAACCGTTTACTTCTGTTGAACTCCCTCCATCCCCAAAGTTCCATAGATAGGTAAGTTGCGAGGCATCTGAAATGGTACTCTTGTTGGTAAAAACTGCCTGTCCTGCTGGTGCACATATACCCGTAGGCAGATTGAAATCGGCCACAGGTACCGCATGTACAGTAAAGTTTTTAGTAAATGGATTGTTACCGCAACCATCTGCAGTGGTTGTAGAAAGACTGGCAGTAAGTCCCCCGCTTTCTGTAAACCATTTTGTAAAAGGCAGGCCGTTGGTTCTGGTAGTATCGCCCCTTCCATCTCCAAAATTCCAGGTCCAGGTGGTAATTTTAGCATTTGAATCCACCGACTGGTCAATAGTTGACATGTTGGTAAATGTTACCCCCTGGTTAGCGCAGTTATTATCATTTACTAATAATAAATTCTCCGGCACTGCATGCACCCAAATAGTGGCAGTGGCAGAATCGGCGCAGCCCTTGGTGGACGTAAAAACATACCTGATTGAATGGTTGCCCACAGTGGCCGTAGCCGGGTTAAAGTTGCCCGTGGCATCCGTTCCTGTGCCCTTATAAATTCCCGTGCCGGTTACTCCGTTTGTTATTGTAGCAGAGGCAACAGATACCGGTGAAACCGTATTCAGGCAAACAGGGGTTAACACGGGGCCGAATTGGATTACAGGAAGTGCATCCAGATGAATGCCCCAACTGGAGTCAGTTTTACAACCATTAATAGTAGTAGCTTTTAGCGTAACTGTATAATCTCCTCCTGAATAAATATGGGAAGGGTTGGCAATCGTATCAGTATTGGGATTTGATGCATTTGCAGCCGGATCGCCAAAGTTCCAGAGATAGGCCTGAACACCCTGGTTATCGGGAGTAGAAACTGTGCTGGTAAAATTTACAATACCGTTTGCAGGCAGGCATCCTGCAGGATAACTCATCCCTAAAGTAGGATTTGCATACACAATAAGTGTTAGCCGGGCGGTATCACTTATGCAGTTATTGCTATATTTTACAACATGTTTTATGGTAATAGTGGTGTTTTGCCCGTATACATGCGTGGCAGAATGGCCATTGGTAAGCAGGGTATCTATTTTGGTATCGCCATAATCCCATATCCAGCTTTGAACCCCTGCCTGCGGTGTGGTTTCGGAGAACTGTATGGCATTATTTACACAAGGTGCGCTGCCGCCTGCTGCAAAAACAGGTGTTGCAGGTTTATCAGAAAGTGTAAAAATTTTGGTTGTATCGGCTATGCAACCAGCAAAGTCAACGGCTGTAAGCGTCGAGCTGTTATTACCAGCGTTAAATGTAAAAGAGACATTCTGCCCCTGGGCTGCACCCGTATTTGCTCCATTTTTGAATGTCCATTCCCAGCGCTGTATCAAAGATGAATCGTTGAATTTGGAACGGCCATTGAACTGCACTGTTTCCGATGCCTTACAGTTTTCAAGGAGCAGGCTGAAATCGGTATGAAGGGTATCGCGTACCTCCACCTGGTAAAATATCTGTTCCGTTTGGTCGCATTGTTCTACTGTTGGTTCGGATGCGAATACCCTCAGATTGTATGTTCCGGCCCTGTTGAATGAATAAGTTCCGGGAAGCCTGTACCGGTAATAAGGCAGTTCATTTAACATGAATACGGAATCATGCACCGGGTTCACCAGGGTAACATCTGCTGCCGGAAGAATAGTATCGGCTAGTTTACTAAGTTGCCAGAAAATTTTAGTAGGCTTATACCGCAGCAATACCGACAGTTCAACAGGCGTATTGGCGCAGGTGTACAGGTTGGCTGTATCGCTGGTGTTGTAGGTATTTTTAATGGAAGGGTACCCGTTCAGGTTATTGATATAAGTGCCCGCATTGTACATATAGGTTTCGGCCTGACCTAAGCCATAGGTAAATGCATTGAAGGCAGAATCACTTTCTACAGTGCATTGTGCGGGAGGCCGCTTATCGGTGTTTGATCTTACAAACCACATCCGGGAAACCACAGAATAGCCGGGTACATTTGGATGCGGGTATGCGCGGGAGTAATTATTTAACTGGCCGTCAATTTTAAGAGAAGAAAGACCGGCAGTAGGTATGGTAAGCGCCAGGTAATTGTATTCGATATTATCTACTGAGGTACGCATAAAGCTGGCCTTTTTAATACCCTGTTCCACCGGGCTTAAAATCAGGTAGTCCGGATCGCCGTTGCCTGAATAGCCACAGGTATTTACCTGCGATGGCAAATACTGTGCTACCTGGATGGGCAAACTGCCTTCAATTATGTCAGCTGTATTGCTGGTAAATTCATAAGTACCTGCAGCGGTAAGCCCGGTCAAAGGAACGCCGTTCCGGGTAACCACCGTTGCAGCATCCTTTACCATTACCCTGAAAGTATTGGTGTTTTGGGCGGTGGCATTTCCTGAAGGGCTTGTAGGAATGGTAAAGTATCGCTTCCCCCATGCCTGTTGCGGAAAGATTTGCTGGAGCAAATGCTCCAGCGATCCGGTAACGGGTGTTCCCGGACAACTTGCAGACGTTGCGCTGCTGCCCACAAAGGCAGCAAAGGGAAGGCATTCGCCATTGTTATTGGCCAGTGAGGTAATGGTAGTGCCCGATATATCGTGCATCGTATTTGCATTCTTTTGCCCTCCCAGAAACTGGTATGCTTCTCCCTTCTGCAGGGTTACATCAAACGGCACATTAGCGGGCAGGCCGCTTCTGCTTGGCACAGATGGATGAATCCTTATTTTGGTATTGTTCTGGCTTGCAATAACGTAGAAATAAGAAAATGCCCCGGCAAATCCTCCTTCCCCTGCCACAAAATTTTGCGGGGCGGCAAGGCATTTGTAATGGTATCCCCATGAATCAGAAGGAAACAGCATGGTTGCAGCAGAGGAATAATCGAAATACAACCGCTCGAATACCACGATGGGCACATCGCTTGTTATATGTATGCCTTTATTCTTGAACACACCTTCGGAATTGGTGCCGTTTGGCCAGCTTGGAGAGCGGCTGTAAAGCCAGGTGTCATAAACAGAGCCGTTTTCCCGGTTGGGAGGCAATGGTATTTTTTTGGAGGTCAGCACAGAATTGGCCGGTACATCATACTCTTCGCGATAGGTGGTTCCTTCAATAGTAACCACAATATGTGCAGCCTGGTCAGCGCTGAAATCAAATACCAGTTTGAGACTGTCTCCGGGAAACCATGCCCTCACCTCCATTTGAAGGTGATGGCCGAAAGCTGCCCAAAAGTCAGTGCCTTTGTTTGATATTTTTTGCGCGCTCCCTGCCATTTGCCATGCCAATAAAAAAAATGATATGTAAAATAGTTTTTTCATGCTCATGCCACGTTTCAACTGCCCTTTTAGCATTGGTATGAACGTGTTTGCTCACTATACCACATTTTGGTTGACAGGTTAACAAGTTGACAGGATAACTGGTCAACCTGTCAACTTGTTAACTTATCAACCCGTTACCTGATCAGGTTGATGTTTCCTTTTTTGTTCACTTCCGCTCCATTATGCAGCACTACTGTTGCAACATACATGTACACGCCCATGGGTGCATCTTTGCCATTTTGCTTACCGTCCCAACCTCTGTTCGGGTCGGTACCTTCGTACACTTTTTGTCCCCACTGGTTAAATATCATAAACTTCACGCTTCTGATACCGGTAGCATAAACCCTTATATCATCGTTTTTGCCATCGCCATTGGGTGTAAAGCTGTTGGGCACAAACACCTCTTCGGCAAAAGTAGTGGCGGTTACAGCGGTAGATATAGCCTGCGTACATCCTCCAAGTGCGCGTACCTGGATGGTTACTGACTGATACGGGTTAAGACCCGAAACGGTATGGGTAAGTCCTGTAGCGCCCGACGAAGGAGCAGTCCAGGTAGTTCCTCCATTGATAGTTACCTCGTAGCCGGTTGCATTGGTTACTGCATTCCACCTGAACCGTATTACCCTTGTTCCGGTTGAATCAACCGTTACAGTTGGCGCGGTAAGGTTCGGAATAATGGTAACGGTGGCAGGAACCCTTGTTGCGATTTCGCAGCCATTCTGGGTAGCTGCGGCATAAAAGGTTGTTGGCGCCGTAACCGTTGAGGTTGAAAAGCTAGTGCCTGTTGCCAGGGCGGTTCCTCCGGTTGCTGCACTATACCAGGAATAGGTAGTACCCTGTACAGGATTGCTAACCTGGAAGGTGACCGGAGTATTGGGGCATATTGCCTGTGTATTGTTTACCAGTGTTAAGGTTGGCAACGGATTCACCGTGATGGTTTTCTGGGTGGTGTTTACACAACCATCGTTGGCAATACCCTGCAGGCTTACTGCAAAATTTCCTGCTGCAGCCCAGGTTTTCACGGGGTTCTGCTGAGTAGAGGTCGTATTGTCGCCAAAGTTCCAGTTCCAGCGATCAACCACTGCGCCGTTACCTGCGG
>ERZ795056.4759-NODE-4759-length-13908-cov-10.474915_pt1 | contig 13908 bp, 10 predicted proteins | sample MGYA00375140_ERZ795056 | MGnify/ENA primary metagenome ERZ795056 (study PRJEB30185, sample SAMN05720227) | activated sludge metagenome | isolation source: Anaerobic digester | place: USA | collected 2015-03-09 ...
CTCGGCGCTGGCCGGGCGGGCTGCCCAGCGCTGGTTGCTGACTACGACCCTCAAGTACGCCTTTCTGATCATGGGGTGTGCGATGTGCTACGACATCGTCGTGTGCCTCGTAGCACCTGCCGGCGTCGCCTGGTACGTGGTCCACATCTTCGTTTTCAATCTAGGTATGTCACTGGCCATCCCTACCCTGACTGTACGCGGGCTCGATTGCGTGCCAGAGCGCCGAGGCATGGCCTCTTCGGTGCAGTTGTTCGTCCAGACGGCCTTCAACGCGCTTATCGCCGCCGTTCTTGCGCCATTGTTGTGGGGTTCGCAGCTGAGCCTCGCACTGGGCGCTGCCGGCCTGTGCCTGTGTGCCGGGCTTGGCGTGCTGCTGGCGGCCCGACTCTCGAAGTGAGGGGGGACGCCAGCAGTGCAGGATGAATCAGGCCTTGGCCTCCTGGCCTGCAGCTGATTTCTTCGCTTGCCAATAGCCTTTGAACAGAATCAGCGGCATGCGCAGCAGTGTTCGCCAGTCGAGCAACTTGACGGCCTGCCAGCAGTCTTCTGGCCTTATGAGAATCACGGTCGACATCGAACCCATGACCTTGCCTTTCATCACGAGGTTGTCCCCATCCTGCTGGATCGATTTGACTTCCATCATCTCGATCCCTTCCTTGCTGAACATCTTCATGGTTTGGCCCCTCCTTGCCAGTCAGGCGTCGACCAGCTTGTCGAAATCCATGTTGAACTCCTCCATCAGCACTCGCGCCACGTTGCGGCCCGATGATGCGGTGACACCGCCGCCCGGATGGGTGCTGGCGCCGGCCATGTAGAGGCCATCGACCGGCGACTTGTACTGGCCGTAGCCGGGGGCCGGGCGGTTGCCGCCGATCTGCCAGTTGTAGGAGCCGAAGTGAAGAATATCGGCCCCGATCATGGCGTTGTTGTGGCGCTCGATGTCCAGCGGCGTCATCCACGAGAAGCCGATGATGTTGTCGTCACTCATGTTGGTGGTGAGCTTGCGCAGGTCATCCAGGAAGCCGTGGGCGACTTCCTTGCCGATTTCGTCCCATTTCTGCGGGCCACCCTTCACGTTGTAGGGGGCGAAGGCGTACATGTTGAGCACACGCTTGCCGTCCGGCGCGCGGGTCTTGTCGTAGACGTCCTGCATGACGTAGGCGATGAAGTCGCGGCGCGGGATGCCGAACTCGAGGTCGGAGAAGGCACGGGCAAAGTCTTCCCAGTTGGAATGGGAGCGCTCGACCCAGAAGAAGTCGTCCACTGCCGGGCCAACCTTGTACTGAGGCGCTTCGTGCAAGGCCAGGTGCAGGTTGAAGGGCTGGAAGCTGTTGTGCTTGAGGCCGCGGATACGTGGCTCGAAGCCTTCCGGCAGGCTGGCTCCGGGCACCATGTCGGGGAAGACCTGCTTGACGTGCATGGTCGAGATCACCGCACGGGTGGCAACGATCTCCTCGCCGGACTCCAGCACCACGCCGGTCACCTTGCTGCCCTGCATGCGCATCTGCTTCACAGGTGCCGAGGTTCGGACCACGCCGCCGTGGGATTCGAGGCAGGCGCGCAGCGCGTCGGCGAAGGCACCCGAGCCACCGACCGGAATGCCCACGCCGTAGCGGTGCATGAAGGGCAGGATGATGTAGAAGCCGAAACCGGTTCCGTTGTTGAACGGGTTCATCATGGCTTCGGAGGCGTAGCGGGCGAGGGCGATCTTGACCTTGTCGTTCTCGAACCATTCACAGATGACATCCCAGGCACTCATGGCCTGGGTGCGCATCAGGTCTTGACCAACTGCGCTCTGTTCCATCATTACCGCCTGGGTGCTGGCGCTGGGGGGCGAATGGAACATGCCCATGACCATCATGTCGAGGTTCTGGAAGACCTGATGGTTGAAGCGCCGGTAGGCTTCTGCGTCCTTGGCCGAGAACTTGGCGATGGCCTGGCAGGTGCGTTCCAGGTCGGTGTAGAACTCGAGGGTCGTGCCGTCGTCGTAAAAGATGGCGGTCATCTTGTCCGGGTTGATGTACTTCAGCCCGAACTTCGATTTGAGTTCCAGTTCGTCGTTGCGCAGCAGCGGATTGGCCTGCAGCAGGGTGTGGGCCACTGAACAGACGTCGTGCTTGAAGCCCGGTACCGTCAGTTCGCGGGTCATGACGCCGCCGCCGACTTTGTCGTTCTTCTCTACAACACACACCTTGAGACCGGCCTTTTGCAGGTAGCAGGCGGCAACCAGCCCGTTATGGCCGCCACCGGCCACGACGATATCGAATTTTTCGCTCATGATTGGGAATCTCCCGGGTCAATTCGTGGGCGCAAGCCGGCCCCTGCCACGGCGGAACGCCGATGGCATGAAAGGGGCTGCGGCTTGCGAAGGTGGGGCTTAGAGTGCCGTCTCGGCGTCGGCCTGCTTGAACATGGCGTTAATGTCGCCCGACGTGACCGGCTTGCCGGCCTCGCGCTTCGGTGCGGCACCGCCCATGCCGAGGGCTGGCGCGGTGTTCACACCCTTGGCTTTGGCCTGGGCGCGCAGGGCGCCGACGGTGCAGTTCTCTCGACCGAGGAGGGCGAAGGGATCGTAGTTGTATTCGCGCATCACGTTCAGGTGGGTGACCTTGTTGATGGTCTCGTCCGCCAGGTGCTTGAAACTTTCCCATACGACCTCGGGCGAGTTCGGCCAGGTGCAGTCGGAGTGGGGGTAGTCGCATTCCCAGCCGACCATGTCCTCGCCGATGTGCTTGAGGTTCTGCAGGCCGAAATCGTCCTCGATGAAGCAGGTGATGATGTGCTTCTTGAAGACTTCGCTGGGCTTCTGGCCGCCGAAGTCGGCATTGGTCCATGCCTTGTGGTGGCGATGGGTGAAGTCGGCGCGTTCGAGCAGGTAGGGAATCCAGCCGATGCCGCCTTCCGACAGGGCCATCTTCAGGTTCGGGTACTTCTTCCACATGGGGGCCCAGATCCAGTCGGCCGCCGAATTGGCGATGGAGATCGGCATCGAGGTGATCCATGCATCGATCGGCGACAGGTCGGAGGCGTGGTCGGCCTTGGCGCCGGTGCCGATGTGGCAGTTGATCACCACGCTATTGTCGGCGCAGGCCTTCCACATCGGGTCCCAGTAAGGGTCGTGGATGGACGGAAAACCGTGCAGGGCCGGGTTGTCGGAGAAGGTGATGGCATGCACGCCGAGCTTGGCCATGCGGTTGATTTCGGCTGCGGCGGCGACCGGATCCCACCAGGGCACGATGGCCAGCGGAATGAAGCGGCCCGGCGCTGCGTTGCACCAGTCGTGCAGGTGCCAGTCGTTGTAGGCCTGGATCGCGGCGAGGGAGACGGCGCGATCGGGGTAGGTCTGGAAGCGCTGGCCGGCAAAGCCGGGGAAGGTCGGAAAGCAGATCGAGCCGAGCACGCCGTTGGCGTTCATGTCGTCCACGCGGGCCTGGATGTCCCAGGTGCCGCGGCGCATGTGCTCGTAGCCGAGGGGCTCCATGCCGTACTCTTCCTTGGGGCGGCCGACCACCGAATTGAGGCCCATGTAGCCGGTGGCGCGCTCTTCAAACACCCATACGTCGCGTCCGCCGCGGGATTCGATGTGCGGTTCGCGGCCCTTGAATTTCGCCGGCATGTGGCGGGCGAAGGCGTTGGGCGGCTCAATGGCGTGGTCGTCGATGCTGACGAGGATGAGGTCTTCGAGTTTCATGTCTTGTCTCCTGACCGTCGCCCCCCAATGCCGGGAGGGACGGCGTGTGCGGTTTTCCGGTCTATGCCGTGATCAGAGAATGATGCCCAGATTGGGCGTGCCGATGACCACCTGGTCCAGCAGGATTTCCCGGCGGGCCAGCTTCAGGCTGCCCTCGATCCGGCGCAGGATGTCGTAGCGCACGCAGGGAATCAGGTCGAAGTAGTCGAAGTCGAAGCGGCTGCGGGTGACCAGCAGGTAGCTTTCCACCTTGTATTCGTCGGCTTTGTCGGTCTTGTAGACGCGAACGTTGCTGACCATGCGCTTGACCCGTGACGGGGGGTCTTCGCCCCAGGCACTCTTGGTGTCGGTGATGCGCTTGATCCGCATCAGCATCGAGCCGTAGCTCTCGTGAAGGTGCTGGACGGTGCGGATGTAGGTCTGATCGAACTGGGCGGTGGACCGGGTGTGACGCAGCGGGGCGTTGTATTCCAGGTCCTGGGTCAGCAGCTCGCCCCATTCCGCAAGACGCAGGTTGTCGAGCATCTCGGCCTCGTCGTAGAGGAAGTCGAGAATCTCGTTGTATTCCGGGCTGCCGATGGCGAGTCGGTTGGCGCGCACGGACGGGGGCAGCGGGGTGGGTTCAAGAAGGTTCTGCAGCATGGATGTCTCCCGAATGTGGTCTGGTTGGATTGGCGCGTCGATCAGCTTTCGGCTGTCATGAGTTCGTGCCAGTACTGCCACCAGCGCCACTGGGTGTCGTCCTTGGTGAAGCCGTCGCCTACATCGCCGGGGCCGGGCCAGCCTTCGGGCTTGCCGGTCTCGTACATGGCCTGGTACTTGAGGGTGATGTGCTTGCTGACCGCGCCCTTGGCGGCAATGGTCTGGTGCGGCCAGGTGTCGGAGTCGTCCTGCTCAACCATCCCGGAGGTGCCCAGCAGTTGCACGCCGAGGCGCAGCATGGTGGCCTTGAGTTCCGGCGGGGTGTCCTTCTCGGCGAGAATCCAGTTCACGAATTCCAGCTTGTCCGGGCCCTTGGGCACGTAGGCATGCAGCGCCATCACGCCGATCACGCCATCGGGGGTCGGGATGTAAACAAACTCGAACAGGCCGTTGGGGAAAAAGTTGCCGACCTGCGGCGGACGCCAGGTGATGACCTTCAACTGATCTTCACTCAGGTTGCGCAGCAGTTCCGGAATCATTTCCTGGGTGACACCCGGCGGCGGCAGGGCTTCGAGCTTTTCCTTGACCGACAGCTCGGACGGGTCCTTGCCGGTGAGGCGGCGGATCTTCCTGTCCAGTTCGATGCAGCGCATGGTGTGGGCGTGGGCGGTGTACACCTCGGAGCCGTACATCTCCGGGGTCAGGTCGCCGCCGCCGCCTTCGCTACCCGGCTTGCGGTAGGGGCCGACTTCAGACAGCCAGCGGTGCAGGGTGAGCACATGAAAGCCATCCGAGGCCGACTGCTCGCAGGCGGTTTTCCAGTTGGCGCGGATGGTGAAGCGCTGCGGGGGGCCGAGTACTTCCATGCCCTTGTCGGTGCGGCACCACAGCGTGTCGAAGTACCACTTGGCATCACCCAGGAACTCGTCGAAGCTCGGGCCGTCGATGTTCCAGGTGGCAAAGATCAGGCCGCCATAGATGGTTACGCGAGCCTTCTTGAGGCCGAGTTGCTCCTTGGTCAGCAGCTTGCCGTGCATGGATTCCTTCTCGACGGGCGCGCCGATGAAGTCGCCGTTCGGCTTGAAGGCCCAGCCGTGGTAGATACACACGTGGGCCTGGGTGTTGCCGCAGTCGAGGGTCGAAATTTTCATGCCTCGGTGCGGACAGACGTTCAGCGAAACGTTGATGCCGTCTTTGTCCCGCGTCACCAGCACGGAATCCGAACCCAGGTCGCGCACCATGAAATCGCCAGACTTGGGTATCTCGGTCTCGTGACCCAGGAAGACCCAGGTCTTGGCGAAGATCCGCTCCATTTCCAGTTCATACAGCTCCGGGTCCGACAGGGTCCGCATGGCGACCTCTCGGGTTTCCAGATTGATCAGATCTGAAATACGGGTCCCGTCGGCCAGCGTGCGCTGTGAATTCTTCTGCATTGCCTTTTCCTCCTTTGGGATTACACTGCTTAAAAGTAAACACTTTTAAGAAAAATGTTTAACTTAAATAAAGTGTCCCATTCGGCCAGGATGGTTGATTTGACCTAGGTCAACTGGCTATGAATTTACGAAGAGAGAGAAAAAGCGGTATAAATTCTTCTTTAGCACGTAAAAAAAGAACACTTATCAGATAAGTGTTCTTTTTTGTGGTGGTTCTTGAGGGCTCCCGGTCTTCACGTCATAAGGAGCAGCTCACAGAGCATGTCTACGTGGGCGTCCCTGGCTTGCCGAAGCTCCTTGGGCGGCAGTGTGCCGAAGGCCAGCTGCTGGATAAGCGTATGGGCGACCGGCGAGAGGATCAGCCATGGATGCCTGACCACCGTACTGTCTTTGCACAAGCCCTGGGCGACACAGCGGCGCAGCAGCACACCGAGCTGAAAGTGCATGGCATCGAGGGTGTTTTGGCGCCACAGCGCTACCACATCGGGAAGACGATGGCCTTCGGAGAACAGCAGGCGCGCGGTGGACCGCACCGCGGGATCGGCCAGTTGCGCATGAAGGAGATCGACGAGGTGTTCGATGAGGGTACGCATGCCGGCCGAGTGGTCGAGGAGCGACTCGATCTCCAGCACCGGGGCCACCAGCGAGCGTTTGAGCAGGGCCTCGAAAACCTTGTCCTTGCCGGAAAAGTGCGCGTAGAGCCCTCCCTTGGACAGGCCGGCCCGCGCCGCGATGTCGTCGATGCGGGTGGCGTTGTAACCACGCGCCGAAAATTCGACCAGCGCCGCGTCGAGAATCAGCGGGATGCGGGTGTCCGGCGACAGGCGTTGGCGTGGAGGGCGTGTTTCTGTTTCGTCAGCCGGTTTGTCGGATTTAGGCATGGGATGGCGCCCGATGGGGGCTTGAGGGGTGCGTAAGATAACCGAAGCGAGATCTTCACGCCGGAGTCTGGCATGAGAATATACTAACGACCGGTTGTTCGGTAATGGTCCGCAGTCCCCGCCCTGAAAGCGGATTGATCCTGATTTTGTTTCGGCAGTCGTGGGCGGCGGCTTCCGTGCGTTTTGCTGAAAATGCCAAGTACAGCGATGTTTCCCCGGTTACGGCGGGCTTTACCGCTGGCGGTCTCCGTTTTGCTGGCCGGCTGTGCAAGCCTGGCACCACCCCACGAGCGGCCGCCGCTGCCGGTGCCTGCAACCTATCCCGATGCAGGTGCCGCGATCAGTATGACAACAGCAGCGGAGATCTGCTGGCGCGTTTACTTCACCGATTCCCGCCTGCTAACCCTGGTCGACCAGGCCCTGGTCAACAACCGGGACTTGCGCGGTGCGCTGCTTCGCGTCGAAGAGGCGCGCGCGGCTTATGGTATCCAGCGCGCGGAACGTTTTCCGGCCGTGTCCATGGGCCTGGATGCGGCGCGTGCGCGGGTTCCCGCCGACCTGAGCGCCAGTGGAGAGCGGGTTATCGGCAGCCAGTTCCAGTTGGGCGTCGGTTTCAACAGCTGGGAGGCAGATTTCTGGGGTCGTGTCCGTAGCCTGGAGACTGCCGCCCTCGAAAGTTATCTGGCCACCGACGCCGCGCACGCGGCAAGCACCCTGAGCCTCATCGCCCAAGTGAGTAACGCTTACCTGGGCTTGAGCGAACTCGACGAGCGCCTTGCCCTGACCCGCCGCACGGTTGCCAGCCGCGCCGAATCGCTGCGCATTTTTCGGCGCAGGGTGGCGCTCGGCGCAACCTCGAAGCTGGAGCTGACGCAGGTGGAAGTCTTGTGGCAGCAAGCCGCCACGCTGCTGGCCCAGCTTGAACAGGCGCGGGCCGCACAGGCTAACTCCCTGGCCCTGTTGACTGGCATGGATGCCGGTCAGCTGCGGACGGCCGAGCATCTCGATGAGAACGCCACCTTTCGTGCACTGGCGCCGGGTCTTCCATCCGATCTGCTCACTGCTCGACCCGACATCGTGGCTGCCGAACACAGCCTGAAAGCCGCGAGCGCCAATATTGGTGCTGCGCGGGCGGCGTTCTTTCCGCGTATTGCATTGACGGGGTCTTTCGGCACCGCCAGCGCCGAACTGGACGGACTTTTCCGCAATGGCAGTGCCGCGTGGACCTTCGCGCCGAGTGTCTCCTTGCCGATTTTCGATGGCGGACGTCGCGAGGCGGCCCTCGATCTGGCCCGGGTGCGGCGCGAACAAGCTGTGGTGCGTTATCAGCAGGTCATCCAGGCGGCTTTCCGCGATGTGGCCGATGCCCTGGCGGCGCGCCACTGGCTCGGCGAGCAGGTACATATGCTGAGCTCCAGCCTTGCGGTGCAGACCGAGCGGGCGCGGCTGGCCAAGCTGCGTTACGACAGTGGCGCAGCGCGCTACCTGGAAGTGCTCGATGCCGAGCGCGAGTTGCTGGCCGTCGAGCAGCAGGTGGTGCAGACGCGACGGGCGTTGCTGAGTGCGCAAGTGGTGCTGTATTCGGCGCTCGGCGGTGGCGCGCCCGGCGTCTGTACCGATTTAACGAACGAGACGCAGGCAAGACCATGAACCCCACTGTCAGGAAATTTATTCCCGCCCTTGCTCTGGTAGCTGCCGTAGCGCTGGGCTACTACGCCTGGAGCGCACTGCGCAACCACGGGCCGAATGAGGGACTGGCCAGCGGCAATGGCCGCATCGAGGCGACCGAGGTCGATGTAGCCACCAGGCTGGCCGGTCGGGTCGAGGACATCCTGGTGCGTGAAGGCGACTTCGTTAGCGCCGGTCAGCCGCTTGCCCGCATGCAGATCGACAGCTTGCAGGCCCAGCGAGACGAGGCAGTAGCCCGCTACCAGCAGGCCTTGCAGGCGGTGGCCGGGGCCGAGGCGCAGGTGGCCTTGCGCGATAGCGATCATCAGGCGGCTCAGGCGCTGGTGGTGCAGCGTGAAAGCGAGCTTGATGCGGCGCAGCGTCGCCTGGTGCGTTCCGAAACACTGGCCCAAGAGGGGGCGTCGTCGGGGCAAGAGCTGGACGATGACCGCGCCAAGGCCCGCAGTGCCCAGGCCGCGGTGGTGGCCACCAAGGCCCAGGTGGCGGCCGCGCGGGCGGCCATCACTGCCGCGCGTACCCAGGTTACCGGTGCCCAATCCAGCGTGGCGGCGGCCAAGGCGAGCGTTGCACGCGTCGATGCCGACCTCGCCGACAGTTTGCTCAAGGCGCCGCGCGCCGGCCGGGTGCAATACCGGGTCGCCCAGCCGGGCGAAGTGCTGGGCGCCGGCGGCAAGCTTCTCAACCTGGTGGATCTCACCGAGGTTTACATGAGCTTCTTTCTGCCCGAAACCGTGGTTGGCAAAGTAGCGCTGGGCAGCGAGGTGCGCATCGTGCTTGATGCCGCACCACAGTTCGTGATTCCGGCCAGGGTTTCGTTTGTCTCCAGCACCGCCCAGTTCACCCCAAAGACGGTGGAAACGGTCAGCGAGCGCCAGAAACTGATGTTCCGCGTCAAGGCGCAGATTGATCGCGAGCTGCTGATGAAACACCTGCAGCAGGTCAAGACGGGCTTGCCGGGTGTGGCCTGGGTGAAGATCGATCCGCAGGCGGCGTGGCCGCTGCCGCTGGAGAAGAAGGTCACGCCATGACCTCCGCTGTGCCGGTGGTCCGTCTGGCAGGCGTGCACCTGCGCTATGGCAGGACGGCCGCCCTCGATGGGGTGACAGTGGACGTACCGGCCGGCTGCATGGTCGGCCTGATCGGTCCTGATGGTGTCGGCAAGTCGAGCCTGCTGGCCCTGGTCGCCGGCGCCCGGGCCGTGCAGCAGGGCCAAGTTGAGGCGCTGGGTGGGGACATGGGCAGCAAGCGTCACCGGGATCTCGTCTGCCCGCGCATCGCCTACATGCCCCAGGGACTGGGCAAGAACCTTTACCCGACCTTGTCGGTGGAAGAAAACCTGCAGTTCTTTGCCCGCCTGTTTGGCCACGGCACGGCCGAGCGGCGCCGGCGCATCGATACGCTGACCCGCAGCACCGGGCTGTTCCCGTTTCTCGATCGCCCATCGGGTAAGCTCTCGGGGGGCATGAAGCAGAAGCTGGGTTTGTGCTGTGCGCTGATCCACGACCCGGATTTGCTGATTCTCGACGAGCCGACCACCGGTGTCGATCCGCTGGCCCGCGTCCAGTTCTGGGATTTGATTGCACGCATTCGCCGGAGCCGCCCGGGCATGAGCGTGATCGTTGCGACCGCCTACATGGACGAGGCCCAGCGTTTTGACTGGCTGGTGGCCATGGACGACGGCCGGGTGCTGGCGACCGGCACGCCGCAGGAACTCATGGCCCGTGCCGGCGCCGCGACGCTCGAGGCGGCCTTCATTGCGCTCTTGCCGGAGGAAAAGCGGCGTGGCCATGCGGCGGTTGAAATTCCGCCGCTGGAGGATTCCGGCGAGGCCGATATCGCCATCGAAGCGCGGGGTTTGACGATGCGCTTCGGTGATTTTGTGGCGGTGGATCACGTGGATTTCCGCATCCGGCGGGGCGAGATCTTCGGCTTCCTGGGCTCCAATGGCTGCGGCAAATCCACCACAATGAAGATGCTCACCGGCCTGCTCGCCGCTACCGAGGGCGACGCGTGGCTGTTCGGCAGGCCCGTTGACCCCAAGGACATGGCGACGCGGCGGCGCGTGGGCTATATGTCGCAGGCCTTCTCGCTGTATGGCGAGCTGAGCGTGCGCCAGAACCTGGTGCTGCACGCACGCCTCTTCCATGTGCCGGCCCCCGAAGTGCCGGCGCGGGTGGATGAGATGGTCAGGCGTTTTGGCCTGGCCGATGTGCTCGACACTTTGCCCGAGAGCTTGCCGCTGGGGATGCGCCAGCGCCTGTCACTGGCAGTGGCGATGGTGCACAAGCCCGAGCTGCTGATCCTCGATGAACCGACTTCCGGCGTCGACCCTATCGCCCGGGACAATTTCTGGCGCCTGATGATCGAGTTGGCGCGGCGCGACAAGGTGACCATCTTCATCTCGACGCACTTCATGAACGAGGCCGCGCGTTGTGACCGCATGTCGATGATGCATGCCGGCCGGGTGCTCGACAGTGACACGCCGGCTGCATTGATCGCCCGACGTGGCAAGGCCACGCTGGAAGACGCCTTCATCGACTACCTGATCGAAGCGGACCGCGCGGTTGGGGGCGCTGCAGAAGAGCGCACAGCGCCGGCAGAAAACCGCGTTACACCGCACACCAAGCCGGCTCGAGGGCGCCGATTTCATCAGAGTCTGGGCCGCATCTACAGTTATGTGTGGCGTGAAAGCCTGGAGCTGCAGCGCGACCCGGTGCGTGCCACCATGGCACTGGTCGGCTCGCTGCTGCTGATGTTCGTGATGGGCTTCGGGATCAGCATGGACGTGGAAGACCTACGCTTTGCTGTGCTCGACCGTGACCAGACCGCACTGAGCCGTAATTATGCTCTCACCCTGGCTGGCTCCCGCTATTTCAGCGAGCGCCCACCGCTTGCCGACTACGCCGATCTCGACCGGCGCATGCGCAGTGGCGAGCTGTCGCTGGCGCTCGAAATCCCGCCCGGTTTCGCGCGGGATGTGGCGCGCGGAGGGGCCGTGCAGATTGGCGCGTGGATCGACGGCGCGATGCCGCAGCGCGCCGAAACGGTGAGCGGCTACGTGCAGGGCATGCATCAGTTGTGGTTGCTCGAACAGGTGCACGAGCGGGGAGGGCAGATGAGCCCGGGCGCGGCAAGTATCGAGACACGCTACCGCTACAATCCTGACGTGAAGAGTCTGCCGGCCATGGTGCCTGCGGTGATCCCACTGCTGCTGCTGATGTTGCCCGCCATGCTGACCGCGCTGGCCGTCGTGCGCGAGAAGGAACTGGGGTCGATCATCAATCTGTATGTCACGCCGATCACCCGCATCGAGTTTCTGCTTGGCAAGCAGGCGCCCTATCTGGTGCTGGCGATGCTCAACTTTCTGCTGATGTGCCTGCTGGCTGTGACTGTATTTGACGTGCCGGTGACCGGGAGCTTTCCGACCTTGCTGGCCGGCGCTTTCCTGTTCAGCCTGAGTGCGACCGGAATGGGCCTGCTGGCCTCGACCGTCACGCGCAGCCAGATTGCCGCGATGTTCCTGGCCATGCTCGGCACCATGCTTCCGGCAATACAGTTTGCCGGCCTGATCAATCCGGTGTCGTCGTTGGAAGGCGGTGGCCGCCTGCTCGGCGACATCTATCCAGCCAGCCACATGTTCATGATCAGCCGCGGCGTGTTCAGCAAGGCGCTGGGCTTTGCGGATCTGCACAGTGCGTTCTGGCCGCTGCTGATCGCCGTGCCGGTGATCCTCGGGGTATCGGTGGTGCTGCTGAAGAAACAGGAGGCCTGACGTGCGTCATCACTTGATGAACATCTATCGCCTGGGCGTCAAAGAGCTGTGGAGCTTGCGCCGCGATCCGATGATGATCTTCCTGATCGCCTGGACCTTCACCGTAGCCATCTACATGGCCGCCACCACGATGCCGGAGACGCTGCACAACGCGCCGATCGCCATCGTCGACGAGGACGCTTCGGCCCTGTCGGCACGGATAGCGTCGGCCTTCTACCCACCGCGCTTTACGCAGCCGGCACACCTCAACCTGAACGAGGTGGACCCGGGGCTCGATGCCGGCCGCTATACCTTCGTGCTGGATATTCCGCCGAATTTCCAGCGCGACGTGCTGGCCGGTCGCTCGCCCAGGATCCAGCTCAACGTGGACGCCACCCGCATGAGTCAGGCTTTCAGCGGCAATGCCTATGTGCAGCAGATTGTGATGGGAGAGGTGAATGAGTTCGTCCAGCGTTACCGGGGCAGCACTGTTCCGCCGGTGGATCTGGCCCTGCGCGCGCGCTTCAATCCGGCGCTGGAGCAGTCCTGGTTCGGCGGGCTGATGGAGGTGGTGAACAACGTGACGATGCTGTCGATCATTCTCACTGGCGCAGCGTTGATCCGAGAGCGGGAGCATGGCACCGTCGAGCACCTGCTGGTGATGCCGATAACGCCGACCGAGATCATGTTCGCCAAGGTCTGGGCCTGCGGGCTGGTGGTGCTCGTAGCGGCGGCCCTGTCGCTGAACCTGGTGATCCGCGGTGCGCTGCATGTCCCGATTGAAGGTTCCGTAATGCTGTTTCTGGTCGGAACCGCCTTGCACCTGTTCGCCACAACCTCGATGGGTATCTTCATGGCAACGCTGGCGCGCAGCATGCCTCAGTTCGGCTTGCTGCTCATGCTGACACTGATGCCGCTGCAGATCCTCTCCGGCAGCCTCACCCCGCGGGAGAGCATGCCGGAACTGGTGCAGAGCCTGATGCTGCTCGCGCCCACCACACACTTTATTGAATTGAGCCAGGCCATCCTTTACCGCGGAGCAGGGCTCGATCTGGTATGGAAGCCGTTCGCCTACCTGCTGGTGATTGGTGCGGTGCTCTTCACGCTATCCCTCGCGCGCTTTCGCAAGGCCATTGGGCAGATGGCCTGAGTGCTGACCTCTATGGGAGTTTCGATGTTTGCCATTTTTCCCCGAGTGCGCCCACACGGCATCGTGGGCGTGCTGGAGTCTGTTGTGGTCATCGGGGAGCGAGCCCCGCAGGCGAATGCCGACGTGCTGTTTGAGTGCGCCCGGCAAGGCGGAACCCATCGAACAAGTCCCCACCAGACCAACCCGTACCGAGTTCCATGCCAAGGTCAGCAGCAAGGATGCTGACCAGTTGAAGGCTTGCTGGTCTAAAGTGATACCTTAGGTGCTGGACAATCCCCGAAAAAGGGTGGCGGGACTGCTGAGATGCGTAAGGCCGCGAGCAGTGATACAAACTCAAGTGGGTACTTGGAGAAAAGACAGATCGACAGCAGCCTCAAGAGCATTTTCACGCCGTGACCCGGGGCATGGCGAGAATCTGTGCGTCATGGTTTAGCCGCGTGAGAAGTGTCAGCTCTGCCCCGCCCGGTACCCGTTGCCCTGAATCACGGGGATATCAGATGTTACCGACGCTATCGCGCAGGTCTTGCATCCAATGCAGGCTGGGGCCAAACGAGGGAAGGATGCCTGGCTCAGCAACAAGCATGTGAGGAACAGCTTGTAGGCATGGCGTAAGTGTCGTAAGCGTCCAGCCAAGTCATCTTCTCAGTCGCTCGTAATCCCCTGACGATCAT
>ERZ795056.4763-NODE-4763-length-13901-cov-6.033873_pt1 | contig 13901 bp, 9 predicted proteins | sample MGYA00375140_ERZ795056 | MGnify/ENA primary metagenome ERZ795056 (study PRJEB30185, sample SAMN05720227) | activated sludge metagenome | isolation source: Anaerobic digester | place: USA | collected 2015-03-09 ...
GGAATATTGGTCTCGATGCCACCATATTCGACAGATATACCTTCACCGCAGAGTATTATAGCAAGCTTACTACCGACCTTCTCCTCGATGCATCAGTGCCCACAACCACCGGTTTTTCAAGCACTCTGACCAACATCGGTTCCATGGTAAACAAAGGCTGGGAGCTATCCTTTAATGTAGACATCCTCAAGACCCAGGATTGGGACGTATCGGTGGGTGCCAACTGGTCATATCTACATAATGAGATACTCTCACTCTCTAAAGAGGGAGAGACTATCGTTAGTACCCCTCACATTTGGAAAGAGGGTTATAACTTCTACCAGTTCTACACCAGAAACTATCTCGGAGTATGTCCGGAGGATAATCATATGGGCAACTCACGCCTGAAAGCCGGTTACCCTATGTATGCAGAGGGCACTTTCTATGAGAAAGGTGCAACTGTTGACCAGACTGTTGTGCTCAAGGACGGCACTAAGATCGAGAAAGGCGGTACTATGCCTTACGACAGCTATAACTATTACCCTACCAATCGAAATAACGCAAGCTCTATGATTCTTGACGGTATGACTGCTATTCCCAAAGGATTCGGCGGTTTCAATGCAAACGTGAGATGGAAAGATCTCTCGCTCTCAATGTCATGGGCTTACAGATATGGGGCATACGTTTGGAACGAGGCAGTCGAACAGATTAGTAACGACGGTTACTACACATTCCACAGGAACATAGCTGCCAGTCAGGTTGACACCTGGTCACCCTCCAACCCTAATGGAACTCAACCTCTCCGTATCGTTGGAAACAACCAGGGTGGTTACTACTACTCAAGCAGATATATCAGTAAAGGTGACTTCCTCAGGCTTAAAGACCTGACTCTCTCTTACAACGTTCCCCGTACCCTTCTCAACAAGATCAATTTGGTAAATGCACGCGTATACGTATCAGGAACAAACCTGATTACATTCGCCAATACAGATATCGATCCTGAGGTTACCGTGAATGGTCGTTACCGCTATGGCATGCCTGCTCTGAGGTCTGTTTCATTTGGTCTCGAAGTAAGCTTCTGATTATGAAAATCAACCCTAAATTAATACATGTACAAATGAAAAAATTTATTTTTAGCATAGTAATTGCGGCCGGTATGGTGTTCGGACTCTCTTCTTGCGAAGGTTTCCTCGATAGAATGCCTACCGACTCCGTCGTATCTGAGACTGCTATGGCAACGCTCTATGACGCAGGGGTTGTTGTTAACGGTCTTTACACACCATTAAAATACTACACCATGTATGGCTCCTGGTGGGCATACATGGGTGACATGAGAGCTGATAATATCTATCCCAGACAGGTTAGTGGCACCGGCAATATATTCTACTGTCTTGACTATGATTCAGAAGCTAATACCTATTTCGGTTTCTGGAACAACTACTACAATGTGATTATGAGAGCCAACTCTATCATCGAAAATATCGAGACTCTCCCTGCATCAGGTGCAGCTCAAGTTGCACAGAGAAATGACTATCTTGGCCAGGCTCATGCGATAAGGGCTCTCTGTTACTTTGACCTTGCCAGACTCTACGGATACCCCTACCTAAAGGATAAAGGCGCATCGCTAGGTGCAGTTATCCTCGAAACTGTCGCATCCCCATCAGAGGCCAGGATTCCTAGAAAAACAGTTGCCGAGACCTACGCTCTGGTACAGAAAGATCTCGAGACTGCAGTTGGACTTCTCTCTAAGCAGAAAAACACAGGTCACTTCAACTATTGGGCAGCAAGACTCCTCCAGGCAAGGGTACACCTCTACAAAGGTGAATATGCAAATGCATATACCTGCGCTACCGAAGTTATCAATAATTCTCCCTACAAGCTTGCCACCTACGAAGAGTATCTCGATTACTGGGGCAGGGAGGGCCATGATGAGAGCGTACTTGAACTTCTCGTGACTGTAGATAGCGATATCGACCCTGACGGTGGTTTCTATACAATCTATCACAATATGTGGTTTGATGACAAGAATGCAGGTGGATCAGTAATTCCTACACGTAAATGGAGAAATCTATTTAAGGATACTCCCAACGACGTGCGTGGCCAAATGATTGCTTTCGACGACCCTGTAACAGGAGCTCGTCAGAGCGGTGATTACTGGCTTAGGAAATTTATCGGCAATAAGGACAGAGTTTACACATTCCGTCGTAACAATCCCCGTGTGATGCGTATCACTGAGGCTTATCTTATCGCAGCTGAGGCCGCTCTGGAAACAAACAAGGCATCAGATGCCAATAACTACCTCAACAGGATACGCAAGAGAGCTGATCCTACAGCCTCCAACGTTACCGCAACTCTCGATCTGATCCAGTTGGAGCGTCAGAAAGAGTTTATAGGAGAAGGGCACCGTTTCTTCGACGTTATGCGTCGTGGCGGTACCATAACCAGAGATCCCAGCGACCCTCACGAGTATGCTGTAGGTAGTGGTTACAAGCAGTCCTTCAGTTGGGATTATGAGAAAGTGGTTCTCCCGATTTCACACACCGAGAGACTCCTTTATCCCGAGCTCCAGCAGAACCCCGGCTACAAAGATTAATTTTTGTAGCACTTCTAACAATAAAGGGTGGCCGATTGGTCACCCTTTATTGTTATCAAATTAGCAATCTTATTTCTTCACTTTCGCCTTTCGAAGAGCTCGACGAAGTTCAGCTGCTTCACGACGTTCCTGACGACGTTGCTTCCACTTAAGAATGCGTTCTTGCCACTTGGCCTTGCGGAGAGCTTTCCGTTCTGCACGAGCGATGGCTTTATCTGAATACTGAGTAGTATTGAGGAGTGGAGCTTTGAGCTCTGAAATCTGAGTTTTAAATGATAGAGTATCATGTAATGGAGAAGCCGATTCCTTCACATCTACTTGCAGACTATCTTCCTTTTGAACGGAAATCTCTGCCTGCGCACTATCTGTCACAGGAACCACTTCTGTAATCTCCATTTCGCGAATCAGAGTGGAATTAGGGTGATGAGTATTGGGTTCTGAGTACTGAGTGCTGAGTGGAGTATCGCGCAAGGAATGCTCAAGAGGGAGTGTATCAAGTAACAGGGAGTCACGTAACAGAGTTTCAGCGTTAAGCGAGTCAAGTTCCCTACGGGCCTCTTCTTTGGCAAGATTGAGCTGGCGTTGCCTTTCTCGCTCTGCACGAGTATTGATATCGGTAATAACCTTGGTCATATGGTCGTCATAATATCTGTCGGAGTAGATATAATCCGGTCTGGTGATATGCACATACCTATCCCTGTGCGACATATATATCGGTTGCGAGGTAATATCGAAGCGGTCGACTGGCCGCTCCTCTCCTCTCCATTCGAAGCCTTTGAGGCGCTGCTTTTCCGGTACAAGATCACCTATGGGGAAGGCATCGCTGCTAATCTGTGTAAGGTATATTAATCTTTCGGCATTGCCGTCTCTGATAACCGCAGTCATAGATTCCGCCTCCTTGACATTGATAGTAGTGATGGTCTCTTCTTCCACCACATAAAAAATAGCATAAACACCTCCGAGGGCATCATACCGGTAGAGTTGGTTTTCTCTAAAGAAACCCATCATTTCTGTACTCTTGATCTGATTGTAATGTAGCGTATCCTCTTGTGTAGTAATCATCGCATTATTGAGCATACTACCTCTATAAAGGTTGCCATCCTTGACCATCATCTGCATTTCATCGGAAGTGAGCTGGTTTTTAATCTTGTTCCAGAGTATAGGCCGACCGAATAGTTGCGCTATCGAATCAAGCTCCGAGAAGAAAAGCGAGTCACAGCGCATCTGCAAGTCAGATCTCCAGACTCTTACATTACGGTATGCAACCATGTGTTTGAGTGCGGTACTGTCCGGAGGTTCTATCAGTGCTTCTTGTGTCTGAAGCATAGTGCTATCGGACTGTTCGGACAACGATTTCGATGTCTGATCCATGGTGCTGTCAGGTAGTTCGGACAGCAGCTTCGGAGTCTGGGCCAGAGTGCTGTCCTGAGCAATATCTTGAAGTGCTTTCCGCGCAAAAAGTGTATCCTGAGCTACTAAGGCTGCTGTGCTGTCCGCCTGAATTGCCAGAGAGTCTTGAGAGGATTGTCCAAGTGAATCAAGTATAGGAGAAACGGCGGTAGAATCTTGCTTGGGAATATCCGGCGGTAGTTTTCCCATTTCACGCATCTTTTTTTCCGCCTCCTGAGCACGTACTTCAGCTTGTTTGTTGCGGAGTTCAGTCAATGCATCAAAAAGAATGTCCTTTTTTCTCTTTGTAGCCTTGTCTATTGTCTCCTTCGGAATATAATTGCGCTTTATCGTATAAAAATGAAGAGTATCAGCTCCAAAAAACAAACTGTCTACAATGTTGTTTTCATTCTCACCATAATATGCGATGGCAGGATGGTCGGTGACGGTGGCAACTGTATCACTGGTATAGATCAGTTTGTTGCCGAGAAGGGTCGTGTACTCCTTTTCGTTCAAAATTTGGATATTGTTGTACATCTCCGTACGACCCGTTTCCCTGTGGTAATAGACTTCGTCGCACCACGCTTCATAATCTTCATTATTCATATAGACATCCGATGCAAAATGAATGATGCCTTCGGCATTATCATACCATCCTGCGTCGGATTTTATGAAACCGTCACCCCTCCATGTATAAGTATTATGACCAAAATAGATCTTCTTCTCATCCGTCAGATAGCGCATTGTGGTGGATTTCATAAAGATGGTGTCAGTATATACCTCCACCTCCTCGTCAAATATAAAGGTATTTATTTTAGAGTCGTATATACCAACGCGACTCTCTATAACCGACCCTTCCCTATTCTTCATGGCACCGCCTGTCTCATAAGTGGCGACACTGTCCTTGGTATTGTAGGCCATCCGGTTGGAACGAAGTGTATTACCCTCTTTATCTACAAGTTCCACAAGTGGACCATTGAAACGTACGACATTCTGATCAATGAGATAAATGGCAGATTCGCTGGAAAGCATCGTGCCGTCCTGTACTATTCTTACATTTCCAAAAGCTTCGACAACTTTAGCGGTAACATTCCAAATCGCAGAGTCACACAATAAAAAAGTATTATTGTGAAGAAAACGGGCCGGATCCCCCAGCACCTGACGATAGTTTATTCCAAACTCCTCGAACTGCCGGACAGAAGCGGCATCCACAAGACGAAAAATATCATCTTCCGAGAGATTGTCCTGCGCTGTCAAAGGTAGTGCACAGAGTACAAATACGGTTATATAGAGCGCTTTCCTGATAAAATTCATAGACTACTTCACCCAACCTTCCCTCATGAAGTTACACTCCTTGAAGAGAGGATCTATCACTATATAGGTGCTCTTCTGTTTTTCAGAAATGAATGTATCGATAGCCGCATTGGAATTCTTCATGTTGGCATCATCAAGCAAGACATTGAAGTCTGTCTTGTAATCGGCCACATGCGAAGGAATAATCTTTTCGAGCATTATGATCTTATAGATGGTATTGCCGCTGCGACCCTCGTTGTCAAGAGACTCGAAAGGTTCAGAAATATCACCTTCCTGCATATCCTTGAGTATATTATAGTCGGCCGGCTTAAGCTGATCCTTCTCGAAATATGAGGATCCGGTATATTCGTCTGCAAGAAGACCACCATTAGTGGCAGTTTTACGATCTTCAGAGAAGTATCTTGCCGCATTGAAAAACGAAATTGAGTCACCCATAATCCTGGTTCTGAGTGTGTCCAAGCGGTCAAATGCTTTAATGCGATCCTCTGTAGTATAATGCGGTTTTATCAGGATATGGCGTGCATTGAACATATCACCTTCTCTCGCAATAAGCTCAATTAGGTGAAAGCCGTCAGGAGTCTCCACTATCTGAGACACCTGCCCCACCTTGAGTGACATTGCCGCATCGGAAAACGCAGGCCAGAAGATAGATTTGGAGGCCATACCCAGTTCTCCTCCCTTGGCATAACTACCCGGGTCCTGCGAGTACATACGTGCAAGCGTGGAAAACCTTTCACCGGCAACTATTCTCTCCCTTAGTCCCAGAAGTCTCTCTTTTACTTCAAGCTCTGCAGCCTCTTTGTCCGGGTAAAGCACTATCTGACGGATGCGATATTGTGTGGATACGATGGGAAGATCCTCTTCGGGGGTTTCTTTGCAGTATTTCTCTATGTCAGAAGGCGTAAGGTTCGGTATATTGCTTGCTACCTTGCGCTGCATATCTTGGATTAGCGACTGTTCAGTAAGCATCTCTTTCCACTCCTGGCGAAGTTTATAGAGGGGCTTGTTGAAGTATTCCTCCATCTGTTTTTCACCGCCGAGCTGTGTCATCACTTCGTTGATTCGCTGGTTAAGTGCACTCTCGACATTAGCCTCATTGACTTCCAAGGAGTCTATTCTCGCCTGATTGAGAAAAAGTTTGGAGACAAGCATCTCCTCAAGTATCTGGCAACGAGCGTTGCGGTCTGCAGCAAAGCCCCTCGCACTCATCATCTGCACCTCATTTTCCAGGTCCGAGAGCATTATCATATCATTGCCGATGAGCACAATAGTCTTGTCGATCAATCCTTCCTGATAACGCTGAGCTAGGATCTCCGTCCCAAAGATGGAAAGAATTAAAAAGAGTGCAGTGGCAACAAAGGTATGTTTCATATTTTTCAATAAATTTTTAGCGTTCCGTTGATATGGGCATCTTCAAGCAAGTCTTGTTCCAATTTTGTCAAAAGCTCTTGTTTTCGTTTGCCAAGAATAGTTTCGCGTATCCTCGCCACATTATATTCAAAGGGCGATACGACTCCTGCATCCACTTTTTCTTCTATAAAAATCAAATAATTGGAATCGTTAAACTTCATCTCGCTACTTCTTCTGGGAAGAACTTCCCTGGTGCAGGTCTCGATATCGATACCAAGCTCCTTTGCAAGTTGAGAAAGTGGTATCCACTCCCCTCCGAAATCGGCATAGCGCTCTGCAGAGGAATAACATAACTCCCTGAGTTCTGCTACATCCTGCTCCAAAGTGACGGTATATGCACTTTTAATGGTTTCATAGTAGGGTGACCCGGTGGAAATTCTGATAACACGCGCCTTAACCAACGGATAAGGGAAAATGCTACTCGAGGGGTGCTCCTCATAATATAAACGCGCCTCTTCGAGAGTCACTGTTGTGTCAAGCCTCTCCTCAACCCAGCGCTTTTCAAATCTGAAACCGAGCAAAGTGCTACGAAACTCTTCCACTTCAGCAGTGACATCGCGCTCAGCTTTAGAGAGTTGCTCCTCTGCTTTGAGCAGCAGCAAGCGATCCAAAGCCCAGGTATTTATGTAGCGACTAACCATCGCTGCACTATCCGCAGATGAGACACCATCCGGCATCATGCGCACAATATCACTCTCGTAGAGCACCTCATGCCCTATTCTCGCAACCCTGCGATCCTGAAGGCTCCTGCCTCTTTTTTCGATAAAAGAGCATCCGGCGACCAACAGCATCGTTATTATTATCAAAAGTATTTTCCGCATAGCAGTCTATCTTGAGTAGTTAGGGGATTCACGGGTGATAGTAACATCATGAGGATGGCTTTCTACCATTCCTGCATGCGTGATCTTGACAAATTTAGCTTTGCGAAGAGCTGCGAGATCTGCTGCACCACAGTAGCCCATACCTGCTCTCAAACCTCCGATCAACTGAAATATAACCTCTGCGAGAGTACCCTTATAAGGTACCTGAGCCACAATTCCTTCAGGCACGAGCTTCTTGATGTCTTCTTCCATATCCTGAAAATATCTATCCTTGGAGCCCTTTTGCATTGCCTCGAGCGAACCCATGCCGCGATAGGATTTAAACTTGCGACCATTGAGAATAATTGCCTCTCCGGGAGACTCTTCTACTCCTGCAAAAAGCGACCCTGCCATAATGGTGTTTGCACCGGCAGCAAGTGCCTTAACGATATCTCCTGAGTAGCGAATACCACCATCCGCAATAATCGGGATACCACTTCCTTTAAGAGCCTTTGCAGTATTCATCACTGCTGTAAACTGAGGTACTCCGATACCGGCGATAATGCGGGTGGTACAGATGGAACCGGGGCCGATGCCCACCTTGACACCATCAACTCCGCACTCCTTAAGAGCTAACGCGGCTTCGGCGGTAGCAATGTTGCCGGCTACTATCTGCAGATGCGGGAAAGCCTCGCGGATCTTTTTGATGGTCTGTAACACAAACAGAGAGTGTCCGTGCGCCGTATCGAGCACTACCGCGTCTATATCCACAGATACGAGCTTCTCCACATCTTCCAAGCTGTGGCTGTTGATGCCCACGGCGGCCACTGCGAGCAAACGTCCGCGGGAATCTTTGCTGGCGGTAGGATTCTTCTTGATCTTCATTATGTCGCGATATGTAATCAAACCTACCAGTCGGTTGTTCTCATCAACCACGGGTAGCTTTTCTATGCGGTATTTACTGAGCATCTCGGTAGCCTGGGGAATATCGATTGCCGGACCCGCTGTAATTAGGTTCTCAGAGGTCATCACCTCGGAGATGGGGGTCTTATAGTTCTCCTGAAAACGGAGGTCCCTATTAGTAACGATACCGATAAGATAATTCTGGTCATCTACCACCGGAATGCCTCCTATGCGGTTTTCAGCCATCAGCTGAAGTGCATCACCCACCAGAGCATCATATTTGATAGTAATGGGATCATATATCATGGCATTCTCAGCACGTTTGACCTTACGAACATGCTCCATCTGCTGTTCGATGGGCATATTTTTGTGGATAACTCCGATACCACCTTCGCGTGCTATGGCGATGGCCATATTTGCATCGGTAACGGTATCCATCGCAGCGGAAACTATAGGGATGTGGAGAGGTATCTCTCTCGAAAAATGAGTGGTAATATCAACTTCCCTGGGCAATACACCGGACTCGGCAGGGATCAACAATACATCATCGTAAGCCAATCCTTCCATTATGATCGTATCGGAAAACTGTTCCATATCGCAATTATTTTCGATTATAATCTACAAATATAGCAAAAGTTCGTTTCAGAGCAATTTGCCTTGCCAACTATCGCGCTCTTCGAGCCTTTTTTCGAGCAATCGAAGCAGTTCTACGTTGCGAATGAGGCCCCAAGGAGTTGACTTTACAAACCTTGGTGGTACTTCCCCTGCGAATCTTTCGATACATATTTCCGGTCGCAGACGTTCGAGAATATCCACAAAAAAATCGAGGTAATCCTCCAGGGCAAAGGTGACGAAATCTTCCGGATGAGCCTCGAATTCCCGTTCCATACGAGTTCCCTTTATGAGCTGCAACTGGTGAAATTTAAGTGAAGTCAATGGCAGCGAATTAATCACTGAGGCACTCTCGAGCATCATGTCGCGACTCTCACCCGGTAGTCCCAGGATAAAATGCGCACAGACGTCGAGTCCGCGCTCGGCAGTCATCTTGACGGCATGGGCAGCCTGTTGGAACGTATGGCCACGATTGATGCGTTCCAGAGTAACATCAAAACAGGATTCGATACCATATTCCACCATAACTATATGTTCTCGCGAAAGTTCAGCAAGATAGTCAAGCTTTTCCTCATCTATGCAATCCGGGCGGGTCCCTATCGCTATCCCTACCACATCGGGATGCGAAAGAGCCTCCGTATATAGCTCTTTGAGGCGGTCAAGCGGTGCGTATGTATTAGAGTAAGGCTGGAAGTATGCAATATAACCGGTAGCTCTGCGATATCTGCGGCGGTGAAATTCCATTCCCTCCTCCATCTGCTGCATTATGCTCTTGTCCGGAGTGCTGTATGAGGGGTGGAAAGCATTATTGTCGCAATAGGTACACCCTCCAAAGGCAATGGATCCGTCACGGTTTGGACAGGTAAACCCTGCATCTATAACTATTTTCTGCAGTCTGCTACCGTATTGGTTCTTATAGTATCCGACAAAAGAGTTGTATCTTTTTTTCATTTTTGCGACCTATTCTTGCACAAAGATAAGAAAAAGAGTATTTTTGAAATTTAAACTAATATTTTTAAACAGAATGAAACGACTCCTGATTCCGGCTATCTCAGCCTTAATGATGATCCAATCCTGTGGATCCCCCGCAGACTCTTTCCAAGAGCAGTTTGATTCCATTTCCAATGAAATTAAAGCACAATTTGCTCCTGACCGCAGGGATAAGTGTTATGAACCGATACTAAAAGATGTTGATGGCCGAAAAGTCCTCTATGGCTCCACTACAGAGCAGGAGGCTAAAGATGCACTACTGGCAGCTCTTTCGGAGAAAGGTCTCAATGTGCTGGACAGTATGATCGTGCTTCCCGACCCTGAATTTGGAGACAAGATCTGGGCAGTAGTCTCACACTCGGTGGCCAATGTCAGATATGAGGCTAACTACTCTTCGGAAATGGCTACGCAGCTACTGATGGGCACACCGGTACAATTGCTTGAGAAACGCAGTTACTGGTACAGGATCGTCACTCCCGAAGGCTACCACGCCTGGGTTACTGTCGGCAGCGTACAGAGGATGGACGAGCAGGAGCTCAACGCCTGGAAGGCATCTAACCGTCTGATCATAACCACTTATTACACTCTCTTCCGTGAAAAGGCAGACCTCACCTCACAAGTGGTAAGCGACGGAGTATGGGGCAATATCGTGGAGAAAGTCGGAGAGCAAGGGAGCTATTTCAAGGTAAGAATTCCCGATGGTAAAATTGCCTTTGTACCCAAAAAGGACGCTACATCCTTCAACAATTGGATTGCCTCACGTAAACCTACCGCAGAAAATATTATTGCCACAGGCGAGGCCTTCCTCGGATTCCCCTATCTATGGGCAGGCACCTCCATCAAAGCTATGGACTGCAGCGGTTTTGTCAAAACCGTTCTTTTCCTCAACGGAGTGATTACCCGCAGGGATGCCAGCCAACAGGCAAAAGTAGGTGATGATGTAAATGTCGAGAATTTCCCGGGTGATCTGCAGCCCGGTGACTTGCTCTTCTTCGGCCGTAAAGCTACCGAAGAGAGAAGCGAAAGGATAACCCATGTCGGAATCTACCTCGGAGAGGGCAGATTTATTCATGCAGCCACCAATGTCCAGACCAACTCTCTAATGCCCGATGCAGATGATTTCTATGACGGAACTCTGGTACGTGCAAGGCGTGTCATTAACAAGGCAGATGAGGTTCCCGGCCTGGTGTCAATAGTAAAACACCCCTGGTATTTCTAAAGAATATAACAACGAAAAAAATACAACCATGAGCGACAGAAGACAATTTTTGAAGGCTGCCGGCTTGATGACCGCCGCAGCTGCATTTTGGCACCCGAGAACTCTTTTTGCTGCAAACGCAGCGAAAAAGAACAAGGTTGTCACTAATAAGCTTGATCTCCAGTGGGAGAATTTCATGGGCAAAATGAAATATACTTTCACAATTTCCGGATCATCCAGGACAACAACGCCAATAGTGATCAGCCGCATCACCTGGAACGGATATGCCGGATACGGTGAGGCGGCGATGCCCCCTTACCTGGGCGAAACGCAAGCCTCTGTACATGAGTTTCTCAAAAAGGTGGCCGAAAATGTACTGCCTAAGTTTGACAACCCGTTCCGTATCGAAGACATAATGGTGGAAGTGGACAAACTGGCCACCAACAATACCGCGGCCAAAGCTGCCGTGGATATTGCCCTGCATGACCTTGTGGGCAACATTATGGGGCAACCCTGGTGGAAAATTTGGGGATTTAACCCCGATGATGCCCCCCACACTTGTTATACCATTGGCTACGATGCCAGTGACGACGTTGTCAACGAGAAAATAGAGGAGGCTTCCTGGACAAAAATACTAAAAGTCAAGCTCGGAATGACGGAAAAAGAGGACAAAAGAATGATCAACCTCATTAGGGCCAAGACCAACACCGTTATCTGCATTGATGCCAACCAGGGATGGAAAGATAAACACTACGCACTCGACATGGTCAACTGGCTTGCAGAAAGAAATGTCAATATGATTGAGCAGCCGATGCCCAAGCTATTGAATGAAGAGACAGCCTGGCTGACTGAGCGCAGCCCTCTGCCCATCATTGCCGACGAAGCCTGTCAGCGCCTGACTGACATCCCCAACCTAAAGGGTGTATACCATGGCATCAACATTAAACTGATGAAGTGTACCGGTATGCGTGAAGCACGAGAAATGGTTTCGCTGGCAAATGCCCTTCATATGAAAATTATGGTAGGTTGCATGACCGAGACCTCCGTTGCCATTTCGGCGGCAGCCCAGATTGCACCTAAAGTGGAATGGGCAGACCTTGACGGCAACTATCTCATTGCAAACGATTGCTTCGATGGAATGAAACTGGTGGACGGACGAATCACCCTAGAGGATAAACCCGGTCTTGGTCTTACCAAGAAGCCCGGCATCATATCTTTGTAAAAAAAAATATTAATATTACCTTTGCAGCCAAATTAAAAAGGAATACAGATATGAATCTGAGAGTAATCAAGAAGGACATAGAGTTTCTTATCGGAGATTTTGTTGAAGATTGTCTGCTTTTTGCAATGCTGCATCCCGACAAGGACCTTACAAAGGTAGAACAACTCATAGAGAAGGCCGGCGATCTCGCTGACGGCCTCTTTTACAGAGTCAATCATCCTGACAAGAGCAGCAAAAAGGCAATAAAAGCACATTATAAGGCAGTAGGTCACGACCTTATAAAAGGTCTTGACGGCCTTTGTGAGGAGCTATCGGCTCTTGCAAAATAGGCTTTCCAACAAGGAATGGCTTTAAAAGAGGCCTACAAACAAAGGGGTTGACCATTGTCAGCCCCTTTGTTTCGTTCCTTGATAATTGCTAAAATATGTTGTTTAGATAATCTGAGTTCGGGTTCACAAAATCATTTCCAAAATTGCCACCATTTGCGGGTAGCAGATTTGGAGCTTTGCTCCCGTTGCCCGTCTGACTCATCCTTATCAGTATCTGTTAAGGCTGTCTCTTTCAGAAGTGCCTCATGCTCTTTCCTCTGCAGCTCAAGTTTTGCTATTATCGGTTTGAAAAAATCATGAATCGGATCGCAAATCCTCATTTCCTCTGCAGTACGAGGAGTGCTGATTTTGCCGTTAATGCCGAGAATATCGCCCGAATCAAAGTTGATGGTGAGATACCAGTTGCCCCTTCCCTCCGCCGGAGTAGGATCCTGGTAAGTGTTGTCCACTTTCATAGCAGCAATAAATTGCCTCAGTCGCGCCAGATCCTCAGCATCCATGGGCATGGAGGTAGAATACTCATATCCACTACCTTTATGGAAGTATATGGTTGGTGGCTCGGTTGCGGCATTTACATAGTAGCAGACACGGCCATGATAATCGGGTTGCCAGTCAAACCTAAACCTCGTCATTTTACCGTTAACGGGTATCCAATCCTGAAAAATGCTCTCGAGGGCATCGATAAATCCACCCTTGACATCTCCGTAACTGCCTTTTAGGGAAAGAACCTCTCCGGAGGCATATTTCACATCGAAAGACCACTGTCCGAGCTCTTTTTTGTTGTAATAGGTATAAGCATCCGGAGTGTCCATATTGTAAACGACAAGACATTTACGGATCTTTTCAAAAATGGAGAGGTCGGGAGTGAATCTCTCATCAAAACTATATTTAGCATTGAAAAGATGCATCATAAGGCCTTCATCACTGCTGCTTACCTTATAACTGATCTTGTCTTCCTCTCCTATGCCGCAGGTGTAGTCAAAAAATATAATCGGGTCGACCTCACCCGGCAGCTTCTCCCATTTCGCAAAGTACTCTTTGAGAGATCTGAAAGCCTCTGCTCCTCCACGTGGATACCTAATAATACCGGTCGCACTAACAGAAAATCCATATTCATATCTCAGATCAAAATGCCATGAACCGGCATCCAAAGTCTGAAAAC
>ERZ795056.4766-NODE-4766-length-13896-cov-8.340438_pt1 | contig 13896 bp, 12 predicted proteins | sample MGYA00375140_ERZ795056 | MGnify/ENA primary metagenome ERZ795056 (study PRJEB30185, sample SAMN05720227) | activated sludge metagenome | isolation source: Anaerobic digester | place: USA | collected 2015-03-09 ...
TAACGAAAGTTATGCACAGCAGCCGCTGCAGGATACTGCTGCCTGGAACCGCCAATGGTTTTTGGTGGATAGCCTGGTGAATGAAAAATCGGAAAAGGCCGCCCTGTTGCTCGATTCTTTAAAACCTTATTTACCATCCACATTGGCCTTTCAATCTGTTTGGATTGAAAAAAGGCTAAGCGTTGTTTTTGCCACACAACCCTATATTGCCGCAGAACCTTATCTTAAAGATTTTCTTGATATTAGCCGTACATCCGGCGATTCGGATAATGTTGCCTTTTGCATGGTAAGGCTTGGTCATATCTATTTTTTAAGAAAGCAATATGCCGATGCCCTTTCATACGAACTGTATGCCTTAAAACTTGCACAGCAATCGGCAACCATGGAGCCTGCCAAGCGCTCCGGAATTTTTGCTTCATTGGTTAACCTGTACCTCGACCTGGAGGATTATGAAAAATCTTATCAGTTTGCCGACAGCTGTTTGCAAATACGATTGGCAGGTGTAAATACACCTCCGTCGCTTACACAGGCTTACCATTTTTTGGGTGAAAGTGCCAAGGGATTGGGCAAAACCACTGAAAGCAGGGCTTATTTTGAAAAGGGGCTTAGTTTACCGCCGAACGGTTATTCCCCACTGATTCACAGGGGCATGGGCGACCTCGCGCTTTTTGAAAACAACTGGAAACAGGCAGAACAATTTTATCTGAAAGCCCTGAAAACCTTCAATCAGTTTAATAAATCTGAATTAAGGCCTATTCCAAAACTGGAATTGCTCAGGCGATTGGCCTCGGTGTATTTGCAGATGAATAACCCCTCGCAGGCAGGTATTTACCTGAAGGAGGCCTTTCAGCTTGCATCCGACAAAAAAGTTGGTGCCGGGGCTACTTACGAGCTTAACCGGCTGATGGGAAGGTATTTTGAACTAAGCGGCCAACCCGAAAAGGCACTTGAGTATTATAATAATTATATGGTGCAGGCCGATACAGTAATGCAGGAAAAGCTGAACAAACGGCTGCTTACCCTGCAAACCAGGTTTGCCACCGAAGAAAAAGAGAAAGCCATTCTTTACCTCGATCAGCTTTCCAAACGAAGAAATCAGCAAATCAATTTTCTGATTACAGGCTCCGTTTTGCTTGCCATTTTTGCTGCCGGCATAGGATGGCTGCTTTATCAGCGGAAACAAAACATGAAACGGCTGCAGGCAAAGCATGATCAAAGCGAAAAACTGCTTTTGGAAAAAACAGCATTGCTGAAGCAACTGGAAAACACACAGGAGCATCTTGTACAAAGTGAAAAACTTGCGTCGCTTGGTGAGTTAACTGCGGGCATTGCGCACGAAATGAATAATCCAATCAACTTTATTTCCACTAATACCTATGCCCTGAAGGCCGATCTGGAAGATTTGCAATCCATGCTGCCACCCGCTGCACCGGGAAGTGTAGCGCCCTGGCAACCCCTGATGGAAGAAATACATGCACTGATGGATGGCATCCGCCGTGGATGCGACCGAAGTACAGCCATTATTAACGGGTTAAGGCTTTTTGCCCGGAGGGGAAGCGGCGAAATTACCCCGGCCAACCTGCATACCGGCATTGATACCTGCCTTACCATACTTGCCGGAAAAATGGAAGGAAGAATTACGATTGAAAAACGATATGGCAACCTGCCGCTTGTGCCCTGTCATTTTGATGCAATCAACCAGGTATTGATGAACCTGCTTTCAAACGGGGTAGATGAGTTGCTTGAATCAGAAGCTGCTTCCCCTGCCATAAACATTGAAACTGCCATAAAAGGAAACTATGCCGCTGTTTCCATCAGCGACAATGGAAGGGGCATGCCCCCTGAAGTAAAAGCCAGGATATTTGAACCTTTTTTTACCACCAAAGAAGCGGGAAAGGGAACGGGTCTCGGCCTGGCCATCAGCTATGGTATTGTGCAGCAGCATGGCGGACGCATTGAGGTAAAAAGCCAGCCAGGCAACGGCACTACCTTCGAACTTTTTCTGCCACTTATCCAACCTGTAAAATCCGTTTAATGACCCATCCGCAACAAAACATCCCGCAGTTTACGCTGCTGTATACCGATGATGATGCCGATAACCTGCTGGCATTTAAGGCGGTATTTAAAAGACAATACAAGGTGCTTTGTGCAGCCAATGCAAAAGAAGCCATATTGCTGCTCGAGACCGAACCTGTGGACCTGTTGCTGACCGACAACCGTATGCCGGGCATGACAGGCATTGAATTACTGGCTTTGGTAGAGGAACGATTTCCATCAGTTATTAGGATGCTGGTAACAGGCTATGCCGATATGCACACCGCCATTGATGCCATCAATAAAGGCAAAGTTTACCATTTTATGCTGAAACCCTGGGATGTGGAAGAATTAAAAAAAACCATTTCCTACGCACTGGAAGGCATGCGGTTGCAGAGGGAAAATGAAATGCTGCTGCATGAAAAACAGGATTGGATCCTGCGGCAGGCTATTCTGGAGAAGGCTAATGTGCTGGCAAGATTCGAAAGCCTCAAAAATCAGTTGAACCCACACTTCCTTTTCAACAGCTTTAATATTATTGCCTCGCTTATTTCCATAAAACCCCATGAAGCCATCCGGTACACCCAACGGTTTGCCTCCCTTTTCCGGCACATGCTTAGCCTTCATAATGCCTCACTGATAGGAATAAAAGAAGAACTGGAGTTTGTGGTGGAATGGCTCGACCTGCAGCAGGTGCGTTTTGGCAATAACCTTCGCTATGAAATAAATATTGGTGCCGAACTGATGAACCATAGCCTGCCACCGCATGCCATTCATACCCTTGTAGAAAATGCAGTGAAACACAATGAAATATCTACTGCACAACCACTCAGCATTTCTATTTTTTCATGGGGAAAAGAACTGATGGTTAGCAACCCAATCAGGTTGCGCAAGGGTGGGCTTGATGAATCTACCGGGCTTGGGCTGAAAAACCTGATGGAACGGTATGCGTTGCTGGGGAGCGAACCACGAATTATTACCGATGACCCGGCTACTTTTTGCGTAGCTATTCCACTTTTTTCAGATAACCTGTAAATCATTATATGATACCCGTACTGATAGCTGAAGATGAAAAGTATGCCGGCGAACACCTCCGGCTCCTGCTGCATGAAATAGCACCCGAGTTACAGGTAATGGCCATTGTAGAAAGGGTTTCAGATGCGGTAGCCTGGCTGAAGCAAAACACTGCCGCACTGCTGCTGCTTGATATTCATCTTGCCGATGACCTTTCCTTCCGCATTTTTGATGAAATACAACCGGAGTTGCCGGTAATTTTTACCACCGCTTACGATCAGTATGCCATTCAGGCTTTTAAAGCGAATGGCATTGATTACCTGCTGAAACCCATTGACCGCGATGCACTTACCCGGGCCATTAACCGCTTCCGGCGGCAGCATACCCAATCGGTAACCACCCTGGTAAGCCAGATGATGAAGCAATGGGCGCCTGCCCGGGCCAAAGATTACCGCCAGCGTTTTCTTGTGCATAGCCGGCAGCAGCTACTCAGCATTCCTGTTGATCAGGTTGCCCATTTTGAAGGCGAAGACCGGTATGTAAACCTCGTACTGTTCAGCGGGCAGCGATACCTGGTTGATGAAACCCTGAATGAACTGGAAGAAGTGCTTGACCCCGCCAATTTCAGGCGGGTAAACAGGAGCTTTATTGTAAACAGTAAAAGTATTGTATCGCTGCACCTGCTGGGCAAAAGCCGGTTACAGCTTATAATGCAACCTACCCCCAAACGCGAGGTATTGGTAAGTGCAGCGCAGGCGGGTGAAGTAAAGGAATGGTTGGGGAATTAATTCATTGGCCAAAAAAAGCCCTATTTCACACAATTAATGCCAAAAGGGTGATTTTCTACACGGAAACAGCACTTATTCTGTGATTTTCCGCATTATAGCCACCCAGTTACCCTAATCCCTGTAATTCAACGCCGGTTTCCTTTCGCCCAGCAAGGCCTCGTATTTGTAATTCCCAACCGACTGCTTCAGTTCTTCTTTGGCTTTGGCAATCACGGTCGGATTGGTGTACAGGTCAATGGCAGTAAGCGCCATGGTTTTGGCGGCAAGCATCATGCCTTTAATGCCCAGTTCGGTGCCGCCGCAGGCAACCGCCTGCCAGCTATGCGCAGGGGTGCCGGGTGCCCAGGTAGCCGTTTCGGCGCCAACGGTGGGTACCACATAGCTTACATCGCCTACATCGGTACTACCGCCACCGGCATCCATTTTGGTAAGCAGTGGCTTTATGCTGCTAACCGTACCAATGTCCGGCGTTTTAAAGGTAAGGGACGACTGGATTTTCCTTGCAAAAGCCGCTTCTTCAGGGGAATAGCTGAATCCGCCAATTTTCTCCATATTCCGGTGCATTACTTCGGCCAGGGTGCGGTTAATCAACAGGTCGTGGGTGCCTCCAATAATTTCATATTCCAATTTCGTTTCGGTTCCAAGTGCGGCCCCTTCTGCAGCCTTTACCACCCGGTCGAATATAGACACCACATCGGTGCGGTTGGGGTGGCGTACATAATAATATACTTCGGCATAATCAGGCACTACATTGGGAGCCTTGCCACCATCGGTTATTACATAATGAATACGGGTTTCCTGCGGAACGTGTTCGCGCATCATGTTCACCATGTAGTTCATGGCTTCTACCGCATCCAATGAAGACCTGCCTTTTTCGGGTGCCATGGCTGCATGGGCGCTCAGCCCCCGAAACCTGAACTTGGCCGACTTATTGGCCAATGCGCTTGTCATGGTTACTTCATTCTCGCTATCCGGGTGCCAGTGTATGGCGGCATCAAGATCGCTGAACAAACCCTCGCGAACCATATATACTTTTCCGCTGCCACCTTCCTCGGCAGGGCAGCCAAATACCTTGATGGTGCCGGTAATTTTTTTGCCTGCAATCAATTCCTTTATGGCAATACCCGCGGCAACGCTTGCGGTACCAAAAAGGTGGTGCCCACAGCCGTGCCCACCTGCCTGGCCTTCAATGGTTTTCTTCTCCGGAACGGATTCCTGTGCCAGCCCGGGTAAAGCATCGTACTCGGCAAGAATGCCAATTACCGGGCTGCCACTGCCATAGGTTGCTACAAATGCCGTGGGAATGCCGGCAACGCCAGCCTCAACATTAAAACCATTTTCTTTAAGCATTTTTTGCAGCAGGGCGCTGCTTTGTATTTCCTTGTAGCCCAGTTCGGCGTAGTTCCAAATTTGCAGGGCGGTTTGTTTATAGGTATCGTGTAGGGCCTCTATGCCTGCAACCGCCTGATCTTTTATGGGCTGGATGGCAGGTGCTTTTGTTTGGGCATTTACTGCCATTATCCAAAATAATCCCGCCAGTACAAAAGTAATTCGATGCATTTTTATTTGATTTCAGAAGAACCTGCATGATAAACCTTTTTAATTCAAAATGCAAATGCTGAGCAAAAATGCAGGCAAAAGCAAAATGAATAAAAACGAGCATAGTGGTATTCTGGTAACCATGCAATCCATAAAAAATGTCCGGGCATTGCATTCGTCCCGATTTTTCCGCTTTAATGTAAACAGCTTTTACCGCAACAAGGTTTCATGGTTACTTTAGCAACTTAACCTATGAACAAAAAAACCGCATATTGGATTTGCCAGGCTACCGGTTGGTCGGGTATTATTGTAATAGAAGTATGCAATTATACCTTTTTCCTTCTGCAACGTTTTGATCCTGCCATACTGTACCAAATGTCCATCAGCGCGGTTTTTGGATTACTGATCACCCATGCATACCGGTATTTTCTAAAACGTACCCGCTATTTTGAAAAACCCCACCGTTTCATCTGGGTTTTTGCCTTTATTTCAACCGCCATATTGTCCACCCTTCAGGCGGTATTTAATTATATTCCGGGACTTTTTACCGATTTCCGGTATATAATTCAGTCCTTCCGTTGGATAGAATTTATAGGCTATACCTATAACTTTATGCGTTATTACGGGGTATGGGTCATTATCTACTTTTTATACAAAATATTGCAGCAAAACCATGCCATAAACCAGGAAAAACTAAAAGCTGAAAATACTGCCCGAACAGCGGAACTGGAATTACTGAAAACCCAGCTAAACCCACATTTTTTATTCAATGCACTTAATAGTATAAAGGCGCTGGTATCCATTGATCCTGAACAAAGCCGCGATGCCATTGTAAAACTGAGCGAACTGCTGCGGTTTACCCTACAATATAACAAGGAGCAGGAAATTCCTTTGCATGAAGAAATAGAGGAAGTGAAAAAATACCTTGAACTGGAAGAACTCCGGTTTGGGGATAGGCTTAAAGTACAATACCATATTCCGGATGATGCTATGCATTGCCAGCTACCACCGGCAGCATTGCTTACCCTTGCCGAAAATGCGGTGAAACACGGCATCAGCCAATCGGTTAAGCCGGGTGAAATAACAGTGGAGGCATTGGTAAGCGGGAATGTATTGACAATTAAAATGACCAATACCGGAAATTATGCTCCCGGCGAACAGGTTGGTATTGGCTTGCTGCATATACGCCGCAGGCTGGAAGAACTTTATGGAAACAAAGCTGTATTAAGTTTGGAAAATATTGATAACCGTGTATTTGCAACACTTCAAATTCCTCAGTAATGGCTATCCGAACCTTGCTTATTGATGATGAACACCTGGCAATTGCCGAACTCACACACATGCTTGCCTCTTATTCTGATATAGCAATAATTGGCAAGGCACAGCATGCGGAAGAGGCTATCCAATTAATTCGGACTGAAAAACCGGACCTGGTTTTTCTTGATATCAACATGCCGGAGAAAAACGGATTTGAAATGCTGGCTGAACTGGATGAAGCGCCGCAGGTAATATTTGTAACGGCCTATGATCAGTATGCCATAAAAGCATTTGAGGTGAATGCTTTGGACTATCTGCTGAAGCCCGTAAACAAAATGAGGCTTGATGAGGCAATAACCAAAGTTAAGAAACAATTGCAAAAACAGGCCGAAGCTACCGAAGTGCTTTCTATTCAGAAGCGTATTTTTATTAAGGATGGCGAGCAGTGTTTTTTTGTACCGCTCAGCGAAATTTACCTGTTTGAAAGTGCAGGCAACTATGTAAAAGTTTTTTTTGAAAAGAAAAAACCCATGCTTCACCGTTCGCTGAACTACATGGAAGAGCGGTTGCCGGAAAGTCATTTTTTCAGAGCAAGCCGTCAGCATATCATCAACATTGAATATATTAAGCAAATTGTTCCCTTTCACAACAATACCTTGCGGGTTACCCTGCACAATGGAGCGGAAGTTGATATCAGTCAGCGACAATCTGTAAGGTTCAGGGAACTTATGGGTGTATAAACAGGATGCATTCCTCACCACTTTACTGCGATCCTGTAAATCACCATCGGGCTGCAATTGGAAACCGGGAGTTTTGTGTTATCAAATTTTCAACACACACAAAATCTTCAAAAAATGAAATCAATCATTATTACCTTTTTACTGAGCGCCATACTCGGTTTTTTTGTATCTACAAGTGCAAAAGGGCAGGCCATTGAGCAGAAACTTACCGATCATGTTTCTATCCGCTTTCCGGCCGAATACAAAAAGCAGGATTTGGAATCTACTACCTTATATAGCCTCCGCCTTGCTGATAGCACGGCAAATTTTGTTGCCGTAGTTTCTGATTTACTAAAGAGCAATGGTCTTGATGCAGCTACCCTTACTGCTGCAAGCATGTCTCCTGAGTTTTGGGATCAGGCGGAACAGGGTTTTATGGCACAATTGGGACCTGATGCAAAACTCCTGGGCAGAGAAATGAAGCAGATTGCAGCCTACGATATTATGCAACTCATCATTGAAAGACCGGTAAAAGAAAACAATACCATGAATACCCTGACAGTATGGATTTTTGTAGATGATGTGTACAGCCTCAATATTGCCCATACCAACAGGGGCGGTAAAGCTGATGAAAATCTGAAAAAGGCTTTTTTTGCATCAATTGCCATTAAATAATGGAAAGGAATTCCTGTACTTTTTACCCGCATCTTTTAACAAGGCGCAGCATTACCTGTAAATAGTTACCTGTGATATAAATTTTCTGTAGCTTTATTCTTCCTATAGCTGCACCATATGAAAACAATCAGTTTACCGGTATTGTGTTTACTGGCGGGGGTTGCGATTGCACAGCCCGACAAACAAAAGCAACTGCAACGGCTTTTTGTAGAAGCCGAAAGCAACAGCACCATTACTTTACCCGAAGGCAGTTTTCTGCTTGACGCCTCATTGTGGCTCGATGGTCTGGAAAATGTAACCATTAAAGGTGCCGGTATGGATAAAACCATGCTCAATTTTGCAGGGCAAATCAGCGGGGCGGAAGGGGTTAAGGTTACCAATGCAAAAAAAATTGTACTTGAAGATTTTTCGGTTCAGAATACAAAAGGAGATGCCATTAAAACCCAGCAGGTTGATGGTATTGTTTTTCGCCGGGTAAAAGCTGAATGGACCAATGGACCAGATGAGAAAAATGGCGCGTATGGTTTATACCCCGTGCAATGCAGCAATGTGCTGATTGAATTCAGCGAAGCCCGGGGCGCAAGTGATGCTGGTATTTATGTGGGGCAGAGCAATTATGTTATTGTACGCCATAGCAAGGCCTGGGAAAATGTTGCCGGTATTGAAATTGAAAATACCTCGTACGCTGATGTTTACGACAACGAAGCCTGGAACAATACCGGTGGCCTGCTGGTATTTGACCTGCCCGACCTGCTAAAGAAAAAGGGAGGGTATGCACGGGTGTACAACAATAATATACATGACAACAACCATGTGAATTTTGCACCAAAGGGAAACATTGTAGCCAAAGTACCTCAGGGTACGGGCATTATGCTGATGGCTGCCAATAATGTGGAAATTTACAATAATAAGGTCATCAATAATATTTCGGTGGGCACCGCGGTAGTCAGCTATTATATCTCCGAAAATCCCATAAAGGACAGCGCCTACTATCCTTACCCGGATGCGATTTATATTCACGACAATGTGTATGAACGCGGAAAGGTGAAAGCTACCTCCAAAGGTAGAATGGGAAAGATGTTCAGATTCAAACTGAGGTTTGGCAGAAATGTTCCCCATATTTTGTATGATGGTATAGTGGACGAAAAAAATCCGGGCACGATTTGTATTCGGAACAATACCAACCAAAGTGTAGCCAATATAAAAGCCGGGAATAATTTTAAGGGAATTTCCCGCGATGAGAAGCCTTTTGACTGTGCAATTGCCCCCCAGGTGCCTGTTCAGCTCACACAAATTCCCTGATTGGTTATGCACAAGACAATCGCGCTCCTTTTTATTGGATTTTTTATACTCGCCGGGTTTACCCGCCGCAAGGCGGGGTTTGCTGAAAAGCCTCCCGAAACACTTTCTTCCTTCGGATTTTTTACCGGGGAACTTCATTTATTAAAACCCTCCTCAGGAGTTGTTCCCTACAATCTGCAAACGCCCCTGTTCAGTAATTATGCGGAAAAGGCCCGTTTTATAAAACTTCCCGAAGGAGTGCCGGCTCAATACCATGCTTCAGAGGAGTTTACCTTACCGGTTGGTACTTACCTGATCAAACACTTTTTTTATCCGCTCGATTTCCGGGATCTTTCAAAGGGCCGGCGCATCATGGAAACAAGGATCATGTTTCGAGATGAACAGGGCTGGCAAACCTGGCCCTACATCTGGAATGATGCACAAACTGAGGCGGTATATGACCCAACGGGCCAAACGATGGAAGTAAGTTACCTGGATGCAGCAGGAAAGAAAATAAAGACCTCTTACCTGGTACCCAATAAGAACCAATGCAAAGGATGCCACCTGAAAAACAACCAGGTAATGCCCATTGGCATTGCAGCACGCCACCTGAACAGTGAATTTGATTATGAAACCGGCAGAATGAATCAATTGCAATACTGGAAGCAACAGGCAATGTTGAGGGGTCTCCCTGATCGTGATATTCCGGGTAATGCAAACTGGAAGGATGAAAACCAATCACTTGATGCCCGTGCCCGCGCTTACCTTGATATTAATTGCGGACATTGCCACCGGCCCAACGGACCCGCCAATACAAGCGGACTTTTTTTATATGCGCACGAATTAAATTCAACCGCTTTGGGAATTTTGAAAACACCTGTTGCGGCGGGCAGAGGATCCGGCAACCGAAAATATGATATTGTGCCGGGCAAGCCCGATGCCTCCATATTATTATTCAGGATGCAAACCAATGACCCGGGAATAGCCATGCCCGAAATAGGCAGGGAGCAATTGCATGCGGAAGGTATTTCACTTGTGCGTGAATGGATCAGGCAAATGAAGTGATCAGATCCGGGGAACCGGTGGCGCAACAATTGACCAGGGGTAATAATCATCTGCAGGAATTTTTTTCCTTTTAAGTTTGGTTACCAGTTTGTATTTTTTTGTTGCTTCATCCATTTCCATTACCACAATGTCGCCGTTTTTCGGATTCCGGAGCGTTTCAAATTCTTCTACCGTCCATTGAAACCACCGCATCAGGAACATGCGAAGGGTCATTCCATGCGTTACCAGTACTACATTAGGCGGGAAAGTTGTCTTTTCAAAATCGCGGTACATACTGTGCATAAAATCGCTGATGCGGTCATAAACATCGGCACACGATTCTCCGTCTTTAATGCGATAGTAAAAAGTACCAAACTTATTGCGCTCATCATCAATTTCAATATTGGCTTTGAGATCGCGAAAGTGCCCCCATTCCTGTTCCCTGAGTCTTGGGTCTTCTTTCCAGGTAAACATTGATGGGTTGTAATGCTGTGCAAGGTACTCAAAGGTCATGCGGGTGCGCCACAAGGGCGAAACATAAAACATAATCCTTTCTTCGCCCGTTATCTCTTTCAGTTTTTCACCAGCTTCAAATGCCTGTTGCTTCCCGCTTTCGGTTAGCACCAATTTGTAATCCGGCTTTACTGCATAGGTACTCCTGTCAATATTTCCTTCCGATTCTCCGTGGCGTATCAGTATGATTCTTTTAGGCTTCATTTTTTCAAGAATGGTTCTTCGATTAAAGGGTGGTAAATATTAGCAAGCATGTTTAACTATAACCAAGCGAATATACAATAGAAATTCACAAGTTTATTGAATCAAACTGTTTGTGTACAGGGTTTTAGTTTTGTAAAACGGGTGTAAAATAGAATATCCTCCGCGATGGGAGGATATTCAAAAATGGGTTAGTAAGTACATAGGAATTAAATTCCCAACACAATATTAAAAAACATTTGTTTGCGAATAAAAAATATTTTTCCTTTTTTATGCACAATTTTTTTTTGGCTGTGAATAGACATTGAATTATGGGTATTCAGGATAAAGGCCCACATTTGCAAATGAGAAGATATTCATTCGTTTTTTTATTCAATTTCATCAAACATACGCTATGAATTTTCCCGCGCCGGTAACAGTACAATGGGTTGCAGAGCTGATTAATGCACAAATTATTGGTAACAGCCAATCACTTGTAAAAGGAATCAATGAAATACACAAGGTGGAAGAAGGAGACCTTGCCTTTGTAGATCACCCCAAGTATTATGACAAGTGCCTGAAGAGTGCGGCATCTTTCATTATTATTGACCGGCAGGTTGAAAACACATATGGAAAAACCTTGTTGGTTTGTCCACAGCCCTTTGAGGCATACCTTACCATCGTCAGGCATTTCAGGCCTTTTGAAAAACAGGGTCTTATGATAAGCCCAACCGTAACTATGGGTGAGGAAACAAGGGTAATGCCCGGCACGTACATTGGCCATCATGTTACCATTGGCAGTAATTGTATCATTCATCCGCATGTTACCATTTATCCTCATTGTATTATAGGAAATAATGTTATAATACACAGCGGGGCTGTACTTGGGGCCGATGCCTTTTATTACAACACCAAAAAGAACCGGGAAGTGTGGTATAAGAAAATGGAAAGCTGCGGTAATGTTGTAATTGAAGATGATGTGGAAATTGGCGCCAACACCTGTATTGACCGTGGTGTAACGCACAATACGCGTATTATGCAGGGTACCAAACTGGATAATCTTGTTCATATAGGTCATGATGTGGTGGTGGGGCGCAATTGCATACTCGCCGCGCAGGTAGGCGTTGCAGGTGGTACCACCATTGGCAATGGTGTTTCACTTTGGGGGCAGGTAGGTGTAAGTAAAACGCTGACCATTGGCGATAATGTGCAGGTATATGCACAAAGCGGGGTGCCTGCCTCGCTTGAAGGAAATAAAATTTATTTTGGAAGCCCGGTAGAAGAGGCGAAAATTAAAATGAAGGAACTGATCTGGATAAAGCGTATTCCTGAAATGTGGGAAAAGCTGAAGAAGCTGGATTAATTGTTTTGTTCTTTTAATGCCCTGCAGATTCTTTGTACAGATACCTGTAAAGGGTTATATGAAAAGGAGGGAAAAGCGTTCAGAAATTTTGTATTGTCAAAAGTGGCTGCTGTCATGCCTGTTCTTGCGGTTTCCTTTGTAATCAAAGGATCACTTCCGGTAAGCAGGCTTTTTATTTTTTCAAACCTCCATACCATTGCTGAAATAAATGGCGTAACTTTTGTGGATGGACGTTTTACCCCGAATGCATCTGCAATCATTTCGAAAAGGCTTTTGTAAGAAAGGTTCTCTGCACTTATAACGAAGCGCTCAGCAGAAATACTACTATCCATCAGCAATACCATCGCTTTCGCCACATCACCGGCATCCACAAAACCGGTACTGCCGGTGGTAAACCATTTAAATCCATTATAAATATTCCGGAAAATATTCATGGAACCTTTTGACCAGTCGCCATGTTCGCCAATAATAATCACCGGGTTTACCATGGCTGCATTCAACCCTTCGCTGATGCCGCGCCACACTTCCATTTCTGCCAGAAATTTGGTACGTCCGTATTCGCTGTTGCTTGTTTCCTCGCTCCAGGTCATATTCTCATTGATCGGTCCTTCTACGCGTATCCTGCCAAGTGCAGCCACACTGCTTACATGCACAAGTTTGTCAACCTTTGCATCAAGGCAGGCGTTCACCACATTGGCGGTTCCCTCTATATTTATTTTGTGCATGGTTGCCCTATGCTTCGGGTTGAAGCTCACATAGCCTGCAACATGATATACCTGCCTGATGCCTTCCATCGCTTCTTCCAGTTCGGTTACATCAAGAATATCTCCCTTTATCCACTCGGCTTTATCTTTTATTGCTTCGGGTATTTGTGCGCGGTACAGTGCACGCGGACGCAGACCCAGGCCGTGCAAATGAAGGATAAGATGGGTGCCTAAAAGTCCCGTACCGCCGGTTACAAGTATCATGTAATTGAATTAAACTTTATGTATATGAATAAAACCCCTTCCCGGTTTTTTTGCCCAATTCCCCTGCATCTACTTTAGCGCGTTGAATATCAGCGGGTTTTAGCCTGTCTGGTTTGCCCATGGCTTCCCAAACAATTTTGCTGACGCTATAGTTTATATCATTGCCAATTAGATCCATCAATTTAAAAGGCCCCATTTTAAAACCGGTTGCTTCCATTATTTCATCAATGGTTTCCACAGTTGCATAGCCCTTCTCCAGCAAATGCATGGCTTCGAGGTAATAAGTACGGGCAACATGGTTTACTATAAATCCCGGCGCATCTTTGCAATGCACCGGCACCTTCCCCATTTTTATGGACAGGTCAAACAATGTATCAACGGTTTCCTGCGCTGTATGTTCACCCTTTACCACTTCTACAAGTTTCATAATATTGGCCGGGTTAAAAAAATGCATGCCTGCAAAACGTTCAGGACGGGGAATCAGCTTCTGCAGCAGTGTAATGGATAAAGAGGATGTGTTG
>ERZ795056.4772-NODE-4772-length-13888-cov-9.675631_pt1 | contig 13888 bp, 6 predicted proteins | sample MGYA00375140_ERZ795056 | MGnify/ENA primary metagenome ERZ795056 (study PRJEB30185, sample SAMN05720227) | activated sludge metagenome | isolation source: Anaerobic digester | place: USA | collected 2015-03-09 ...
CTGCGATCATCGTTGGTGATGTGCAGGCGACCGTCGATGATGTCCATGTTGCGTGGGTCGCTCCACCAACGTGCATCGAGGGAAGGGTTGGTTTCCTGGAGGTCTTCCGCGGTGACGAGGTTGTAGTCGTGGAGGCGTACACCAAAGAGGCCGGTAGCATCGCACCAGAGCGTGTGTCCATCGCTGCCGATGATGCGGGCCAGGGCGTAGCCTTGACCTACGATCTCCTTCACCAAGGGCACTACGTGAGACTCTGCACCGGTGGAAGGAATGAGCAGCACGCTGATGCTGGTGGTGGTGTTGCCGCCTCGCCCTGTGATCTCGGGCAGGTGTGGATCGGTGTATTGGATCAGCGCAGCGATGCCGCCCGGGTCTGATGGATCAGGACCGCCGTAGCGCACGGCTTCGTTCAACGGCACCCCGTTCGCCGGCGCCACGGCGAGCACATTCCTACCCAACCACCAGATGGCACCACCGACGAGCGCCACGGCCAGCACACCGATCACGAACATGGCTCTGAGTTTCTTGTAACGCTGAACGAAGGCGAGGGCTTTGGCGGAGGAAGATCCGTCGCCAACCTGAAGGACCCTTGCGCTCGCTTGTGGTCCTGCCGTCGTTCCCTTCAACAGGATAACACCCATCTCCTCGTCGATGTCAGGGGTGCAGGTGGGTGCGCGTTGGCGAATGACCTCCTGGGCGACGAAGCGTAAGATGGATGCACGGCGTTCGACGGCCCACGCTTGGTGGCGCTGCCATTCTTCAAGCGAACCCATGCTTACGATGGCAACGACATCGTTGCCGCCGAACTCCCAGTAGCCGGTGATGCTGTGCAACAAGCCCTCGGAATACGCCACATGGCCATCGCGGCCATGCTCGGTGATGGTGACGGTGGGTGGCATCGGGACCACAACACTACGGAACGGCGGCGGATCGTGCGCGCCGGAACGGAACGTCAGTACTTCACGAAGGAAGCCGCGCGGCTGGCGGAGGCGCTATGGACCGTGCACCTGTACAGTCCCGCGGGCAAAGCGATCAGATCCAGTTCCACGGATCCGGCGACGTTGAACGCTTGTGTCAGGACCAAGCGCCCCGTGGCATCATGGATGACCACCGTGCTCTTGCCTTCTTCCACCTGCAACTGGATACGGTCCGCAGTGGGATTGGGTCGTAGGGCCAAGGGGAGCATGGTTGCTTCGCTTTCGGTGATGGCCACGTTGCCTGCTAGCGGCAGGTGCCATGCGCCACCACCCTGCACCCGTGCCCAGAGGTACTGGTCGGTGATGCCCACCTGTTCCACGTCGCCCACGAGGAGGTCGTTGCTCACATCCACCCACGTGTCGGATCCGAACGGCAGATAGTGTACACCGCGGTCACTGGTCATGAAGAGCATTTCTGGTGCGGCCAGGAACGAACGCGGGGTGAGTGCTACCAGACCATCATTCATCGCGGACCAAGTGAGCCCATCGTCGTTGGAAACGAGGACCCCTTCGCCATCGTTCAGACCCATGAAGAGCTTGTCGTCGAAGGAGCCGAGCGCGGATGCTTTGAACGCTTCGCCGTCGAGCTGTGAGATCACGGTGGTCCAGAAGGTGCCCGAGGGATACTCCAGCTTCTTCAAATAGGTGATGCCGCTTTCCGTACCACTGATGATGGCGTAGTAGTCGCCATTGTGCTGGACAAGACCCTTCAGGTCATTGTAGAACGCAGGGCCGAACAAGCCCGCAGAGAGGTCATTGATCAATTGCCCTTCGAGGTCGAGCAACAGGAAGTGGTGGATATCGCCTTGATCCGTATCATCACCAAAAAGCAAGAGGGTGTCATTGCTCAAAAGCAGCGTGGAGGTGGCCGCGTAGGCGTTGTTGATGGACGCATCCGTCCATGAGTTGGCCGCGCCCGTGGCAGATACGTTCACCTCCACGATGCCTGCAAAGCCATCCGTGATCGTCACGAAACCCTGTGCTGTGCGCACCACTTCGTACTTCTCGGATAGGTTCACGGGCAATGTCACGTTCCAATCCGAAGCGGCATCGTCGCCCACGAGGAAGCGTGTATCGCTCACCGCCAGTGCACCTTGATCGTCGGTGTAGAGGTCGTTGAGGACATGGCTGTTGATGCCGGGCAAACTGGTCGCTGTCCAGGTGTTGCCGCTGTTCGTGCTCGTGTACGTGTGTTCGAGGCGACCCACAATGAGGCGGCCGTTGTGGTGGACCATGCAGGTGGTATTTCCCGTGGTGGGCAAGCCGCCACTCATGGGCTGCCAACTTGATTGACCCGGTTGCCATGTGGCGAACTGGAGCTCAGCATTTCCGCCGCGATGGAGATAGAACCGCGTGCCATCGTATGTCGAATACGTGGCCCCGAAGCTGGCTGGTACAGCCGTCGTTTGCGTGAACGAAAGTCCGTTGTTCGTGGAGGTGAAGGTCCTATCGCCGAAAGCATAGAGCGTGCTCCCAACGCCATAGAGTTGCTCCATGAACTGGCTTGTGCCCCCGCTCAATTGCCAGGTGGCACCCAGGTCGGTGGAGCGGTAAAGCCCGGTCTCAGCGCCGAGCGGCCCAGCACTGCTCCAACAGTAGAGCACGTTATTCGCACCGGCCAACATGCTGAAGAGACCCGCCGCGATGGCCTGCCGTTGCCAATCGATACCATTGGTGCTGTAGTACAGGCTATCCTCGTCGTAGCCGCGCGCCACCACCGCGTCGTTGGCGATGACGAACCGCTGCCAATCGAAGCCATCCTGCCGCAAGTAGCGGCCTGGCAGGGAGAGTTGCCAGGTTACGCCACGATCGAAGCTGGTGTAGATGCCCTTGTCGAAGTTGGAGGCATAGATGACCCCGTTGTGTTCCACGAGGTCGATGAGCGGTCCGCTGGGAATACCCAGGGAATGCGGCACGAAGGTGTTGCCGTTATCGGTGCTCCGGTAGATACCACATGCCGTACCCACCAGCAAGGTGTCGTGCAGCGATAGCGCACAGTTCATGCGACCGTCAAGCGGACCGACCGCGGCCCACTGGGCGTATCCCGAGTTGGAAAGCAGGATGAGGTGAAGAGCCAGGAGGATGGGGAGAGGGCTGCGCATGACCGTGAAATGGCAGCAAGTTGGGATCACCCGGAGGGTTGCGCAATCACGAGTTCTCGGGATGAGCTGATCCACGATGTTCCGTTCGCCCATGGACTTGAATGGGCCCATTCCAGCCTCATCCCCCATGACCTGTCCCGTGCAGGCGACCTACCGCACCTTTAGCGACCACGACCGTACGCCGTTCGTCACACCCACTTCTGGGGCCCGTGGATCCATCTTGGCCATACGATTATGCACCGCCATGAGCCTATTCCTACACTCCTTGATCCAAGTCGCTATCTCCGGTAAGCACCGGCCCATGGCCTGGATCACTCTACCCATCATCTGCATCCTTGTAGTGCACGAAAGCAGCGCCCAGAGCGGCTCTGCACGTGTGCAAGTGGATTGGAGTTCCTACATCGGCGGTGAGGCCGACGATCAGGTGCTCAGCGTAACGGCTGACCGATTCGGTCATGTGTACGTGGCTGGTCGCACCAGCACGGGCCTTCGCTTGGGCAACGACACCACCGGTCAGAGCGGCCTTACCCACCAACGCGATCATGGCGGCGGTGGCACGGATGCCTTCCTGATGAAATTCGCACCGCAAGGGTCCGTGCTCTGGGCCACCTACTTCGGTGGTGCCGGTACCGATGAAGCCGTGGCCGTGGTGATGAACGGTACTGAAGGTGTGTACCTCGTGGGGAATACCACCTCCACGGACAGTATCGCGACGGACAGCCTGGCCTATCAGATCGATGCGGGTGGAGGCCAGGACATCTTCATCGCCTACTTCACCGAATATGGCCTGCTGACCGCTGCGAGCTACTTCGGTTCGGAGGACGACGAACGCGCCACTGGAGCCGCCCTGGATGTGCATGGGCGACTGCTAGTGGGTGGAAGCACCAACGGAGCAGCATGCCTCGCGGGCATCACCCCGGCAGCTCAACAATACACCTTGGGTGTGGATGCGCTGCTGCTCCGGTTCGCGGGAACGGATACCTTGATCGCGGGCACCTTCCTCGGCGGTGAAGGGGAAGATGCCTTGGTCCACATCGCCACCGGAGATAGCAGCGGCACCGTGTTCGTGGGCAACAGCACCAGCGCCATGAACATCGCCATGATCGGCGCCATGACACCGGAGCGACCCGGTGGCGCCGATGGGTTCGTAATGAAGGTGGATACCAACCTTGTCATCCTGCATGGCACCTACTTCGGCGGTCCGGGGGACGATGAGGTGCGTAGCGTGGCCTATCGGAACGGGCGTACCGCGCTCTGTGGTATCTCTTATTCGGATACGCTCTACACCGACTCCACGGCCTACCACGCCACCCATGCCGGCGGCGGTGATGGGTTCATCGCTGAACTGGATAGCAGCCTTGGCTTGGTGTGGTGCACCTTCATCGGTGATACGGCCTTCGATGCGCTAAGCGCTGTGCGCTACGATATGGGCGGGCATCTCTACGCCGCCGGTGTCACCGCTTCCGCAGATGGAATGGCCTCCGTGAGCGGTGAGGGCGGTGGGTTGAACGGCCCCACGGATGCGTTCGTGCTCCGCTTCGATTCGGCGCAAACGCTAAGCTGGTCACGCTATTTGGGTGGTGTAGACCAGGAAAGCACGCAGGCCCTGTGGGTCTTCGGTGAAACGTATGTCTTCCTCGGCGGCCAAACCAGCAGCGCATCCGGTTTCGCGCAGGTCGGCCACCAAATGGAACATGCTGGCGGTACTTGGGACGGGGGGGCCACGAAACTGGTACAAGACATCTCCACCGCACCGGAGGGGATCTGCACCGGCACCAGCAACGGATACGGTGGTGGAAGCGGTGGTGGCGGCGGAGGAGGTAGCTGGAATGGTGTTTCGCCTCCCCTGCTCCAATTCGATGTTTGCCTGGGCGAGTCCGTGCAGTTCATGGCCTATGGTGGAGCCTTGGGCAATGGAGCAGAATGGATGTGGTATGCGGATGAATGCGGGATCCCCGAGCACTTCCTCACTTCGGGAGATACGATCACAATCACTCCAACATCCTCGTTCACCTTGTGGTTGCGTTCGGAAAGTGCATATCACGTGGGCACATGTAAGGAGCTTCCGATCGTGGTGCACGTGCCACCGACACCGGTTATCAACGTGACTGATACGGTCTGCCCTGGTGGGATGATCGTGATGGAGGGCTCAGGGGCCGATGCCTTCAACTGGATCATGGGTGATAGCACGCTCACCGGCTTGCAGGTATCGCTGGAAGCGCCGATGGAACCTGGCACCTATCCGATCGCCGTGGAGGGGCTCGGCCTGCCGGTGTGTTCGGTGGATCTTGCGGATACGGTGGTGGTGACCTCCGCCCCAATTGCGAGCTGGACCGTTACCGATGTGAGTTGCGACGGCGGCATGAACGGAAGCATCACACTCGACTCCAGCTCAGTGGCGCCCACGATCACATGGGAGCCAGCTGCCTTCGAAGGAACCCAGCTGTTCGATCTGCCGCCCGGTGCCTACATCGCCACATCAACGGATGTGAATGGTTGCACCCGAAGGGACAGTCTATCCGTTGGTATGCCACCACCCATCCTCGACAGTGTGGTGACGGTTGATGCCGCATGCGGCGCAGCGATCGGCGCGGCCGCAGCCATCACTTCACACACGGGTACAGGCCTATCCTTTGATTGGGGCACTGGTGCGGTGGATGCCCCCGAGATCGAAGGACTGCCTCCAGGCTTGTACACGCTATCAGTATCGGACACTGCGGGTTGCACCATGCAGATGGGATTCGAGATCCAACCGATCGGCCTCATCCAAGTCAACATCGCCATGGATACGCTCATCGCCATCGATGGTGAGGCCACCTTGCAATGCTCCATCCAACCTGCGGATAGTACCGCCACATACAGCTGGTCTCCCACGCAGTTCTTGACCACGTCCAATGGACCCGCCGCGGAGCTGAAGGTGAACATGCCCACCTGGTTCACCGTGGTGGTGACCTCAACCGCTGGCTGCGTTTCCGTGGACAGCGTACTGGTGACCCCCGAATTCATCGCACAACCCATGGTGCCCGATCCATGCGGCGAAGCCTTCCTACCGGACAACTTCTCGCCCAACGGTGATGGCTTGAACGATGCCTTGTGCCTGCTCGGAGGTTGCTACACCCAAGTGGAATGGTCCATCTACGATAGCTGGGGGCAGCGCGTGTTCGCCAGTGGTTCGATAGACACCTGTTGGGACGGTACACATGGCGGCAGCCAGCTTCCCGCAGGTTCCTACGCCTTTACGTTGAACGCCGAGCGCCAAACCGGTGATGTGGTGGAACGTTCCGGCCTCATCACCCTCCGGCGATGAACCGCATATTCCTTCTGTCGTTGATCCTCGGCGTTGCGTTGATCGGTCGTGCGCAGGACGCGGATCCGTTCTTCGCAGGTGCCGGGCAATTGCTGCTGGATCCATCCCGTGCGGGGTTCGCGCCGGGTGTGGCTGGCACATTCATCCACCAAGACCAACTCTCTGGTACACCTGGTGCCTGGCGTAACGACCTGGTGAGTTTGGAATGGTGCGCGCGGAACAAGAAGCGACAAGTGGATCGTTGGCTGGGGGTCGGGCTTGTGGCAGCGCGCGAACGTCAAGGTGCTGCGGCTGCGGACTTCACCTCCATCAATGTGGTACCGGCCTTCCATTTGCGCACCGGTGAACGCACCTTCCTTTCTTCGGGCCTCGAGTTGGGCTGGACCACGGGCACCTACGCCGATGCCACCGGCACTTGGGGTAGCCAATACGATGGTACACGCTACGACCCTTCGTTGCCCTCGGGAGAATCATGGGCGGCCGATGCGAACACGTGGATGGAAATGCGGGCTGGGGTCTCTTGGACCAAGAAACAGGAAGCGGAGAGTGCACGCCGACGGGAACGCGATGCCCTGGTGGTCGGTTTCGCTGCAGACCATCTTGGGCGCATCATACTTCGCGAGGGAGCCTTCGCGGCACCAGCACTACCGATACGCTTCACGCTACACGGCCTCGTGGAAGTGCCCCATGGGATCTGGGAGAACGGCTATTTCTCGGGCGAATTGGTCGCTCATCACCAAGGGCCTTTCCATACAGGAAGGATCGGGCTCTCCACCGGTAAACACCTCTTGAACGCCGTGCGCTCGGCCTCTGGACCGCTCCTGCTCGGCTTCCATGGCGGCCTGGCCTACCGCATGAACGATGCCCTCGTGGTGAACGCCGGCTTGGACTTTGGCAAAGCCTCGTTCGGAATGGCCTATGGGTGGCCCATATTCAACCCGAATACCGGAGCAGCTGGTAGGCGCTCCTTCGAGGTGGTGCTTCGGATACGTGGTGGGAGCTGATCGTGATCAACGAACGCCTCCAGCCGTGTGCATCACACTCACGGCGCCACCCACTTGCCGGCCTCAACCAAACCGCGCGCATCCCATATGGCAAAGAGGTAGGCGCCTGGACTTGGCACCGGACACAGGACATCGATGGGCCCCGGCGGGATCGGGTACCGCGCCACGTGGCGGCCCAGGACATCCTGCACCACCACATAGCGTCGGCCTTGCCCAAGGTCGGGGCCGATCAGGCGCAGGTGACCGCTCGAAGCGTCGGTGGTGGCACGTAAAGCGGAAGTGTGCTGTTCGGGCACACCCACATTGGTGCAGAGGCCGGGTAGGTTAGCATCCATCCACGTAAGCCGTCGTGTGACCCAGGCCTTCAGCGTATCCAGCTCGGCGGCGTAGGTCGTGGCCACGGGGTTCACTTCAGGAGCCGGACCACTGATGCCGAGGATGGGCCATTTCTGGAAGTGGCGTGCCTGGGCGAACGCCACCCGATCACCGATGCTGTCGATCAGGTGGAAGATCGCAGCGGTGTCGAGTATGCTGCTCCGATACTCCTCGTAGGTGCATCGCAACTCGGTTGTGAAGGTGCTATCCTGCAACAGCCGAACATACCAACCGCAGGAGTAATTGTCGGTGGGACAATCGTTGATCAGGTGCGCCCATCCGCTGCCATCGGTGTTGTCGAAGAGGTCGCAGGTGGCCAGGTCCTTCCACGCCCAATCGAAGTCCCAGACGGGCCCGGCCTTCAACTTGCCGCCGTTGCTGTTCTTGTCCTTGTGGAAATAGACGCTCTTCTTGAAGCCGTCGTTGCTGCGCGCGAGCTCGTTCACGAGGAAGTAGTCGATGAAGGACTTGGTGTCGAGGTGCTTGCGGTAACCGATGAGCGGGTCGGCGAAGGCAGCACTGTACAAGGCGGTCTCCAAGCTGTCCACGTAACTGGCGATGTAGTTACGCTGGGCGAGGGTGATGGTGTCCGGATCGGGGTATTCGTAGATGAAGTGTACATCGAAGCCGGGGTGGTCGATCGGCGAGAAGTTGGACTGGAAGCTGTTGTCGGCGTTCCATAGATCCTGCTTCAGCATGTAACCGCCGGTGAGGTCGTCGCCGCTGTTCTCGTCGGCGTTCAGTTTAGCGATGTCCAGGCGGCCCGCACCGCGCTTGATGCGCTCGCCGAACACGTAGATGCCGCGGTAGACGCTGTCCACCAGCACTTCGCACAGGTGTGTTCGCGGAGCATACTGCCCCATGCTGGCCGATAGCTTGAAAGCGATCTCGTTGCGGATGAAGGAACGATCATTGTAGTTGGAGAGCAGCACCCAGTCGCTTTCAGCGGGCATTCCAAGCAGCGACACATCGAGGTCGTTGCCGAGCGTGTCGCGTGTTTCCACCGCATAGGGCCGTTGCGGATAACCCGCCGAAGTGGCCCCGCGGATCTCGATGCCGATGCGCCCGTCGTACACGTTGGAGGGATCAGTGATGCGGGTGATGCTGCCCGGGCCGTTGTACTTGATCTCCATCCGCGCATCGATCTTCGGTTCGTCGGGGATGACCTGACCCAGGGTATGGATGAGCACGATGGGCACTTCGGAACTATCGAGGCGCACGGTACCCGGATCCACCACACACACATCGAAGATCCCCGTGCCGCCGTTGTAGCCGTAGGCCTGGATCCACAACGTATCGCCCACGGGCAATTCGTTGGCGAAGAGCTGCGAGAAGAAGTCCGGTCCACCATCGTCATCACAACCCACCAGGTTGCGCTCGAAGCAGTTCGGCCCCACCCACAAAGCGATGCCCGTATCTTCCAGTCCACCGGCATCCACGGTGCTTACCACCACGTTGCCGGAAGTGGGTACCGGCATCTTGTACCATACATCAGCACCGGTGTAATTCGCACAACCCGGATCGATACCCGTGCCAAGAGCAGCGGTGTTATCAGCGGTCGCGCAGGCACTGGTATCGATGGGCAAGGCCGTACACGGCACGCCACCCGGCACAGGCACCAGCGAACAATCGCCCACACCGGTGAACACCTCGCCTGTTGCGGGTGTGGGTCCATCGGCGAAGATGATGTTGCCCCATTGATCATAGAGCACGTAGCGGTTCTCCTCCTCCCAATCCTGCGGCGTGTAGATCAAGGCCAAGGCATCGCCGTTGCACACCGTGAAGGTGGCGCTGCTGCCCGTGCCCTCGGCCGCGAAGGTGCCGATGCTGTTGCCGTTGACGAGCACTTCCACGGCACCTCCGTTCCAACCATCGCCGTAGGTGTCGCTCATCTGCAGGATGTGATCACAACATTGGGCGGCAGACTCGGTCGCGGACAGTGCGAGGAATGCAACTGGAATGAACCTGGCGTTCACGTGTAGCGGGTGGAATGTTCGCACAAGATGGCTGATCTGGGAATACCAGGGACCGTTCGTACGGGTGCCTAACCACCCACCCTTGGATCCCTGACCTGGCCTGACCCCGAGCATAGCAGCTCGGACCCGGTCCCATTCAATTTTCAAGCGTTGACAGGATGTCCGAGCCTATCCGTGATCGATCGATAGGCCTCGCGGAGGACCTCATGACACCAGACCGTCCGAGGCATGTCCAGCAGCCGCAGGGAAAGGTTGGTTCGACCGCGGACGCCTCTCCGGATCATTCCCTTACCTTCAAGCATCCATTTCCCACCCGTTCGTCTTCCTTCCAAGTGCACCTCTTCCACTCCCAGTGCCAGGGACCTGACCACCTACCATGAAGCGACAGTACGCGACATTCTTCCTGATGCCGGTGCTCGCGAACCGGAAGCCCATTGAATGGGGCACTGCATCGCATCCGCACACCCGTCAACTCCAGGACCAAGGCGTGCTCAAGTTCATCTTCGCCAACATCCTCTTGCCGGACAGCAACGTGAACGAACCGCTCAGCCACGGTTTCGTCTCCTTCCGGATCAAGCCGAACTTGCCACAGCTTCCCGGCGACCAGATCACCAACATCGCCAACATCTCCTTCGACTTCAACCCGCCGGTGATCACCGAGCCGAACGTGTTGGTGACGGAGTTCAGTACGGGGATGAACAGAATCGGAACAAGTGAACTCTCATTTTACCCGGGACCGGTGATCGACCACTTGAATTTTCAATGCAGCGGTGATCTTCGATCGATCGTGATCCTTGCAGCGGATGGAAGGGAAGTGCTTCGCCTGGGCAGCCAGGCCGCCGCAACGAGCATTGATGTTTCCCGATCGGATCCTGGCGCATACGTACTGCTCGCAGAAATGTCCAACGGGAACGTGGCACGTGCGCACTTCATTAAACAGTGACCGTATGAACAAAGCACTACTCGGTTGCTTGTGCCTCTTCGTTTACACGCAGGTAGCGGCGCTCACCGTCAACCTGCAAGTGCAGAACGAGACGTGCACCTATGCGAACGGTTCCGTCTTTGCGGCCGTTTCCGGAGGTGTGCCACCGTACGCCTACCTCTGGGGTGGTGGCGAGACCACAGATGGCCTCGTCGACCTGAGCGCAGGGATGTATAGCGTGACGGTCACCGACTCCGAGGGGACTCAATCGACGGAACAGGCAACTGTGCTCTCGGAGAATTATGGTGACATCTTCTACAATTACCCGCATTCGTATTGCCCCGGCCAGAACTATCGCGAATTCTTCTTCCCTCCCGGGCAGCCTGATCTGGATGTGAGCCCTTGGAGTTCTTCGCTGGGGATCATCGCTGAAGTGCCGCCACCTACCGCGCCGGGAAACTACTACCTCGATCCCGGGCCCATCCCTCCGGGAAGTGGCCAACTGGTGAGCTTTTGGGACGTGAACGGATGCTCCGGCACATTGAGCTTCACGGCCGGTTATCCGCTCACCTCGTGGCCCACTTTCAACGTGGTGGATGTACAAGGGTCCTGCACCAACTTTCCATCGGGCAAGGTCACCTTCACCAGTTCGCCTGACGTGAACGTGGACACTTACTACGTCTTGCGGCCAGAAGGTGGCACCGACTTCGACTACGTCACCTCCTTCCAGATCATCGGTCCCGATCTGTTCGCTTTCTACTCCCTGCCTCCGGGCAACTATTGGCTGAAAAATCGCCTGGGAATGACCTACTCGTTCCTTCAAGGTGGGACCTGCTCATCGGACAGTGTATTGGTGACCATTCCCAACTATGGCACCACGTGCGGCAACATCGCAGGTAGCACCTACATGGACTACAACGGCGATTGTATCGATACCGAAGCCGACGCGATGAACGTGGTGGTGGAGATCCAGCCGGGCGACATCTATACCACCTCCAACGGTAGCTACTCCGTGGTGGTGCCCAACGGCAGTTACACCCTATCGACCAACGGAGCAGCCATCGCACAGAGCTGCCCGGCCTCCGCGACCGTGACCGGTAACAACGCCTACGCGAACATCGGTCACCAGCCTACAATACCCCTCGATGTGGCCATAAGCTTGAACTCGGGGCCAGCGCGACCGGGCTTCGAGCTCCAGTACTACATGCACCTGGAGAATCTCTCTTCATCATCAAGCGGTGCGACCACCACCACCTTCACATTCGATCCGACCATCACCTTCATTGCCGCAACCCCGACCCCCAGCGCAGTGGGTGCGGGCACCATCACCTGGAACCAACCGGCGCTCAGCCTGTTCCAGGACCGCGACTTTCATATCCGTATGCAAGTGCCGCCCGATGTGGGCTTGATCGGAACAGAATTGCTCGCGAGCGCCACTGTAACGACCGCGGATACGGATGGTGATCCCGCCAACAATACTGCCACTGCCGCCATCACCGTTACCGGTAGCTACGACCCCAATGACAAGACCGCACACACGAGTTCGCGCGCCAGCGATGCCCTCTTTCTCATTGATCACGACGTTTGGGTGGACTATGTGATCCGCTTCCAGAACACAGGCACGGACACGGCCTTCAACATCATCGTGACCGATACGCTGCCGGCCACCCTCGATCCTGCGACCATCACCTTGGTGAGCGCTTCACATGCGCACTCGTGGTTGGTGCAAGGCCAGGGAACGCTCAAGTTCATCTTCCCCAACATCCTGCTCCCGGACAGCAATGTGAACGAGTCCGCCAGTCATGGGCTAATCAGTTTCCGCATCCGACCTCGGCAACCGGTGGTGGCCGGTACAGCGATCACGAACGTCGCCAACATCTACTTCGACTTCAATCCACCAGTGATCACTGAGCCCAGCGTGCTAGTGGCGGAGTTCAGCACGGGGGTGAGCACGTATTCGTCCGAAGCGATGCTCGTCAGCCCCAATCCGTCCAGCAATGGATTTCATGTGGCGCTTTCCGGGCAAAGGGCCGCACAGCTCAGTCTCCGAGACCTGAATGGAAGGGTGGTGAGGGTCGTCTCCGTCCAGAACGAGCGAATTTGGATGGACACCGCAGGCCTCGCCAGTGGCACCTACATTGTGGAGGCCATTTCCAGCGCGGGCAATAACTTCCGATCGGTCGTGCACATCATCAACCCATGAGCCGATGCACAAGCAACTACTGGTAGCCACCTTGCTCTTGTTCAGTGTTCATGCATACGCTGCGCTGAGCGTCACCGCAAGTGTCCTGGCCCATAGCAATTGCGGCCGCGCGAACGGCAGGGCCTACGCGAATGCCACAGGTGGTGTGATGCCGTACTCCTATGTGTGGAGTGGTGGGGTGTTCAACGGTGATGGCGTGACCGGTCTAGCCCCAGGTACCTACACCGTAACGGTGACCGATGCCACCATGGAGCAGGCCAGCGCTGAAGTGGTGATCGAAGGGCTCAGTGGTTATTACTCGGGTTGGCAACCCTTCGGCGGCTTGGGTATCGGTGCCAGCTACTGCGATGGAACGCTCGCACAGATGATCCTGTACTCCGGTGGCAGCCTTGTGGAACCTTACGACCCCAGCTCCCCCTACGGACCCGGACCCTACACCTACTGGGGAGATGAAGTCCTTGACCATTCTCAAGTGCTGAACTGTGTCGATCCGTTCGGCCTCACCCTTTACGATGCGGTTTTCATCGATGCGCCACCGGGCAGTGAGGTCAGTGTGAACTATAGCGATGCCGATGGCTGTACCGGCTATGCGATCGTTACCGTACCCGCCCCCTTCACACCACCCGACCTCCAGATCCTGAACATCACCCCAAGCTGCCAGAACGGTATGGGGGGCACCATGAACGTGGCGGTGAACATGAGCACGAACAACATGTTCGGCCTGTACATCAGACCCGCCGGTGAAACGGTGGATTGTGTGCCGAATGACGCGAACCTCATGCTCTTCGAGTACACGACCGATGCTGGTATGAAGACCTTTGTGAACCTGCCGCCGGGTGACCTCGAACTGGTATGGACGACCGACCCGAACGGCTACAGCCAGTTCGACCAAGGCTCTCCGATCACCGCCTGCGAAGGCGTCATCCCATTCACCGTACCAGTGATCTCCCAAGATTGCGGCAACCTTACCGGCAGGCTGTTCATCGACGACGATGCCAACTGCATCCTCGGTTCCGAGAACC
>ERZ795056.4786-NODE-4786-length-13855-cov-10.512971_pt1 | contig 13855 bp, 8 predicted proteins | sample MGYA00375140_ERZ795056 | MGnify/ENA primary metagenome ERZ795056 (study PRJEB30185, sample SAMN05720227) | activated sludge metagenome | isolation source: Anaerobic digester | place: USA | collected 2015-03-09 ...
AAATCAAGGCTTTTCTTGACCAGTATGTAATTGGACAGGATGAGGCGAAAAAGATATTGAGTGTGGCTGTTTACAATCACTACAAACGCCTCACCCAAAAAGTGCATGCCGATGAAGTGGAGATTGAAAAGGCCAATATGATTCTTGTGGGCGAAACCGGTACGGGGAAAACCCTGCTTGCCAAAACCATAGCCCGTTTACTTAATGTGCCTTTTGCCATTGTGGATGCCACTGTATTTACCGAGGCCGGCTATGTAGGTGAAGATGTGGAAAGCATGCTTACCCGCCTGTTGCAGGCCTGCGATTACGATGTGCAGGCTGCTGAAAGAGGAATAGTATATATTGACGAAATTGATAAGATTGCCCGGAAAGGCGATAACCCAAGCATAACCCGCGACGTAAGTGGCGAAGGCGTACAACAGGGGTTGCTGAAAATGCTCGAAGGAACTGAAGTGCTTGTACCACCACAGGGAGGCCGTAAGCACCCTGAGCAAAAAATGATCAAGCTGAATACGCAGAATATCCTGTTTATTGCCGGTGGCGCCTTTGATGGCCTCAACCAGATTATTGCCCGCCGGGTAAATACCAATGCCATCGGTTTTAACGTAAACAAAGAAATGCAGGAGTATCAGCGACGCAACCTGCTGCAATTCGTAAATGCGCAGGACCTCAAATCTTTCGGGTTGATACCTGAATTACTCGGTCGTCTTCCCGTAATTACCCACCTCGAACCACTTGATAAAGCGACCCTGCGCGCTATTCTTACTGTGCCTAAAAATTCCCTGTTCAAACAATATTCCAAGCTTTTTGACCTTGAGGGAATCAAACTTTCTATTGATGATGAAGTGTTTGACTTTATTGTAGACAAAGCCATGGAATTTAAACTTGGCGCACGTGGCCTGCGCAGTATTTGCGAGAATATTTTAACCAACGCCATGTTTGAGTTACCAAGTTCCAACCAAAAACGGTTTGTGGTAACCATGGAATATGCGCAGGAGCAATTTGCCAGCAGCAAAATGAGCAAGTTGCGGGTTGCTTAATTCGTATTCAGATATCTTCTTCCTATTATTTGCCTGTCATGGTGCTTTCTGTGCGTATCTTAGCTTTTTCAAAGAAAGTTAACTCCTGATATGAACGAACTGATAGAAAAGCTTGTAACACAGGCCGGTATTACGCCCGAACAGGCCAATAAAACGCTTGATGTGATCAAAGATTTTGTAAAGGAAAAATTCCCCATGCTTGGCGGCGCGGTGGATAATATATTACAGGGCCCTTCATCAAAAGCCGGTTCCGATCCATTTGATTCCTGATTTATTTACAGCAAGTTTATGAACGGGGTATCACCCATTGGTATATTCGACAGCGGATATGGCGGACTTACGGTATTCAGGGAAATAGAGGCCCTGCTGCCGCAGTACGACTATTTGTACCTTGGAGATAATGCCCGTGCCCCGTATGGCCCCCGGAGTTTTGAAACGGTATACGAATATACATGGCAGGCTGTACAATGGTTTTTTGAAAAAGGTTGTACGCTGGTAATACTTGCCTGTAATACGGCAAGTGCAAAGGCCCTGCGAAGCATTCAGCAAAACAATCTTCCTTTAAGTATTGACCCCTCGCGCAGGGTGCTTGGCGTAATACGCCCCACTGCCGAAGTGATTGGTACCTATACAAAAACCGGGAAAGTAGGTGTACTGGGTACTGCCGGTACGGTCAAATCAGAATCATATGTAATTGAAATAGCCAAATACTGGCCTTCGTTGAAAGTGTTTCAGCAAGCCTGCCCGATGTGGGTGCCGCTGATTGAAAATAATGAACACAACGGCCCGGGTGCAGATTATTTTGTGCAACAATGCCTTGAACAGCTGATGCAACAGGACCCGGAGATTGATACCCTGCTGCTCGGTTGCACCCATTACCCATTGCTTGCCTCCAAAATCAGGCAGTATTTACCAGAAAACATAAAAGTGGTAGGACAGGGAGATATTGTAGCACTTAGTTTACAGGAATACCTGCAGCGGCATCCGGAAATGGAAACCCGGATAACCAGGCAGGGGAAGAGGCATTTTTTTACGACAGACGACCCGCTTGATTTTGAGCAGCATGCTGGTATATTCTTTGGAAAGAACATCAATGCATCCATGGTGCATCTTGCCTGAATGTCTGCCAGAGAACTTTATGCTCCATCATACAATAAAGAAAATTCCAATTATCAGGTTTTTTTAAAATGACAAAAAATATTTCCTGGCTTTCGCGAACTACATTACTGATAGGAGAAGAGGCCGTTCGTAAGCTTGCCGCATCGCATGTGCTTGTGGTAGGCATGGGTGGGGTTGGTTCCTTTGCAGCCGAGTTTATTGCCCGTTCGGGCGTTGGGAAAATGACCATTGTGGATGGCGATGTGGTGGACCCGACCAACCGAAACAGGCAATTACCTGCGCTTGCTACCAACCATGGCGAATCCAAAGCTGATATTATGGCCGAAAGGATCAGGGCAATAAATCCTGAGGTAGAGTTAACAAGCGTTAAGTCGTTTATTGAACCTCATATGGTAGCTGACCTTGTAGCTTTAAAGCCAGACTACATGATTGATGCCATTGACAGTATTACGCCCAAGCTCACCTTTATCCGCGAGGCGTACACCAGCGGGATTCCGCTTGTGAGCAGCATGGGGGCAGGCGCCAAACTTGACCCAACCGCCCTTCGGGTCGTGGATATTTCCAAAACCTACAATTGCCCCTTTGCCCAGCAGGTACGCAAGCAATTAAAAAACTATGGCATTTATAAGGGTATTGACGTGGTTTTTTCGCCTGAAAAGCCCATTAAAGAAAGCCTGATGCTGACAGATGGGACCAAATACAAGAAATCGGCCTATGGAACCATTTCGTATTTGCCGGCCACCTTTGGAGCAGTAGTGGCATCGGTGGTTATCCGAAAACTGATAGGTGCGGAAACCTGAAGCGGATCACGCTTCTGTATCCTCCATCGGAAGCATGTTTGAGTTGATCGTTTTGTCTGATTTGATCCCAAGGTTTTTGAGTTTTAGCGCCTGCCCTACAAGGTTGCCACGGCCGTCCTTTAACTGCCCGATGGCTTTGGAATAAGAGTCGTGGGCTTTATCAATGTTTTTGCCCACTTCTTCCAGGGTATCCACAAATCCAACAAACTTTTCGTAAAGTTTTTCACCTTGTTTGGCAATTTCCAACGCGTTGCGGTTTTGTTGTTCGCGTTTCCAAAGATCGGTAACGAGTCGGAGCGCGGCGATCAGGTTAGTAGGGCTGATGAGCAGTATCCTTTTGTTGTAGGCATACGACCAAAGTTCCTGATCGGCCTGGATGGCGGTAAGGTAAGCGGGTTCAATGGGAATGAACATCATCACAAAATCAAGCGAACCTTCCATTTGGTCGTATCGCTTTGGTGCAAGCAGGTCAATATGGCTGTAAATGGAATTAATGTGTTCCTTAAGCGCAATTCTTTGCATATCAGGATTTTCGGCGGAGCAAAATTTATCGTAGGCTACCATTGAAACTTTAGAGTCAATGATAATTTTCCGGTTTTCGGGCAGGTGTACAATTACATCGGGCCGCTGGTTTTTGCCGGCCTCATCTTTCATGGTATCCTGAATGGTGTATTCCCTTCCTTTTGTCAACCCCGATTTTTCGAGGATGCTTTCCAGGATCATTTCGCCCCAGTCGCCCTGCTTTTTAGATTGACCTTTAAGGGCAGTGGCAAGGTTGTTTGCTTCTGTACTTACTTTGTTCGTTTGTTCAATCAGTTCCTTCACGCTTCTCTCCAGGGTAAACCGCTCTCTTGATTCCCTGTCATAGGTATCTTCCACTTTCTTTTTAAAGGTATTTATATTTTCCCCAAGCGGCTTCAGGATGGCCTCCATATTCAGGCGGTTTGTTTCGGTAAACCTGCCCGATTTTTCTTCGAGGATTTTGTTGGCAATCTGCTCAAACTCCATGCGGGCCTTGGTTTGCAGGTCGGCCATTTCCTCCTTTTGGGTAGAGAGTTTTTCATTGAGTGCGTAGTTATTGGCAAGAAGCGTACTATTTTCCGAAGTAAGTTTGTTAATCCTGGTGCCCATTTCACTGATCAGGGCAGCGTGCTTTTCATTACTCTCCTTTTCCCGGATAAAATTTTCCTTTAATGCCGCAAACGATGCACGGGAGTTGGCAAGGTCTTCATTCGCCTGGTTAAAACTTGTTTGTTGCTCTTTGTTTGTTTTCACACAATCCTGTAGTTGCATTGAAAGCTCCTCAATTTTTTGGAACTGATTTTTCAATGAGGATTCCTGTGCGGCATTGGTTGCAGTCATTTGGTTGATGCGTACATCACGTGCGGCAATTTCACCTGAAAGCCGGCTTGTTTCGCTCTTTTGAAGTTGAAATTTTTCTTCCGAAACAACCATGGTGGTCTTCATTTCATTGAAGTTCCCGGAAAGCTCATCATACAAATTCCGGGGAATGGTTTTTGCCCTGAACCACAGAAAGGTAATAAGGAAGGCAGAAAAAATTCCTGTGGCTACAATAAGCGCAACTGATAAAACATCCATACAGGGAAAGGTATTTGGTTTAAAACGAATTTGTAAGCTTCAAATTTTGTGCCGGAAGTAAATCTTCACGGCTAAAGTTGCATATTAGGATCAATATTCAATTAGTTTTAATAAAATTCTAAAATCTTCGCCAGGCAATTAACTATCTGGCAGCTTCAGGAGAAAAGCTTGGCTTAATAGTAAATTTCGGAGCAGAACAGCTTGAAATTAAACGGGTTGTATTATAAACAGAAAATGAAACAGACACGGCAACAACAGAAAGCACGGCTTTTTTCCGTGTGGTCCGTGCATTCCGTGTCAATTATTCTCCCCATTTATAAGCAAGAAACCATAAAGCAACACAACTTTTTCAATGTGCACCTCCTGTTATCAAATTCCTTATGATATTTACGGAATCAATTTCCTATGCGCATCCTTCATACCGCCGACTGGCACCTGGGCAAAAAGCTTGATCAGCACGACCGATACCAGGAACATCAGTTGTTTCTCGACTGGCTTATTCAAACCATTGATGCCCGGCAAATTGATGCCCTCATAATTGCCGGCGATATTTTTGATACAGGCAGTCCGGCCAACGAAACCCTGCGGATGTATTATAATTTTTTGGTGAACCTGCGTGCAACCTGTTGCAAACAAGCGGTTATTATTGGCGGCAACCACGACAGCATCAGCACGCTAAACGCCCCGCGCGAACTACTCAGGGCACTGCAGGTGCACGTGGTAGGCGGGGTTCCTGAAAATGCAGAAGAGCAAATTATTCTCCTCACCAATAAAGCCGGCGAATTGGAAGCCGTGGTTGCGGCTGTGCCTTTTCTGCGCGACCGCGATGTGCGGCTGAGTATAGCAGGGGAATCGGCCGTGGAAAGGGAATTTCGGATACGCGAAGGCATTTCGGGCCATTACAGCAACCTGCTACCACTGCTTGAAAACAACAGGGCAAAAAACATACCGCTGATTGCAACCGGGCACCTGTTTGCACTGGGTGCCGAAGCAAGCGATAGCGAAAAAGAAATTCATGTGGGTTCACTGGGACAAATACCGGCATCAGCCTTCCCGAAAGAATTCAATTATATAGCACTTGGTCACCTGCATCGACCGCAATTAGTGGGAGGGATACCTCATATCCGCTACAGTGGCTCCCCTATTCCACTCAGTTTTAGCGAAGCATCCGATGAAAAGCAGGTTTTGATCCTTGAAGCCGGACCCGGGCAGGAAGTCAGCATCGAAGCATTGCCCATTCCAGTATTCAGAAAATTGATTCGTATAAACGGCGATCCCGAAAAGGTGAAACAACAGGTCATTCAGCTACACATTAACCTTGCAGCAAACGAATTGCCCGCATGGGTTGAGGTAAAGGTGCATACCAACAACCTGCTAACGCAGTTGCAGGAAGAATTGCTTGAAATATTACAAAAAAAACCGGGTTTCGGGCAGCTATTTTTAAGGCAACTGCGGCTGCGCGAAGCAACCGGAATTCAGGAAGCTGGTACCGACTTTCATCAACTGGTAGATATGAGTCCCGGGTATGTATTTGGACTTCGCCTGCAAAGCATGGGTGTGGAAGCGGATACAGAATCCCTTCAGGCCACATTTTCTGAAGCGGTGCAGTTAATGGAAGAAAGGGAGGGTATACAATGAAGATTCTTTCAGTAAGTTTTAAAAACCTGAACTCGCTCAGGGGTGAGTTTCGGATAGATTTCGACAGCAGCCCCCTTGCGGACAGCGGTTTGTTTGCCATTACCGGACCCACCGGTGCAGGCAAAACTACCTTACTCGATGCTATTACCGTGGCGCTTTACAACAAAATTCCAAGGTTTGAGAAAATTGGGAATACATATGACATTATGTCCCGCCATACAGGGGAATGTTGGAGTGAAGTTGAATTTGAAACCAATGGAAAGCGGTACAGAAGTAAGTGGAGTGTACATCGGGCAGGAAGAAAACCAGAAGGGGCTATTCAGCCGGACAAAATGGAACTTTGCAATGCCCTGACAGGTGAAATATTTGGCGGGCATAGGAAAACAGAGTCCCTGAAACTCATTGAGCAAATAACCGGGTTGGATTATGAACAGTTTTTGCGTTCCGTAATGCTGGCACAGGGCGAATTTTCCAAATTTCTGAAGGCCGACGCAAAGGAACGAAGCGAATTGCTCGAACAGATGACGGATACCTTTATTTTCAGCAGGATATCGCAATTCATTTTTGAGAAAACAAGGGAGGAGAAAAAAAAGCTGGATGATTTTGACTTAATTCTTGGGCAGTTTAAAAGCTTAAGTGACGAGGAGATTGAGGAAAAGTTTAAGGCTAAGGTTGAGGAAGAGGATAAACTGAGCGAGTTTAAAAAACAGGAGGTGGTACAGAGGGATTTTATTGGCTGGTTTGAGAGAAGAAAAACGCTTGAAGCGGAGCAGGAAAAACTGGCCGGTTCAAAAGCAGCCTGGCAAGAGGCATTCGATGTTTTTGCACCTGCATTGAAGAAACTGAACCTTCACAGGAAGGCACAACCCTATGCACATATTCTTCAGCAACTGATGCAAACGGAAAAGGAAAAGGAAATTGAATTATCAGATAAGGTGCAATGCGAAGAGGATTTGTCCATTCTTGTGACTATGGAAGAAAAGGCATTTTCCTTAAAAGATGCCGCTCAACTTGATTTGCAAAAGGCTGAACAGGAAAGTAGCCTTCGTTTGCCGCTGATAGAAGAAGCCATCCGGCTGAGCGACCTTTTAATCATAAAAAAGAATGAGGTAAAACGAATTGGCGATCAAAAGGAAAGCAATGAACAAAAGAAAAAGACATCTGCACTTGAACTTGAAGCGAATACCATACAAACCAGGACATCAAAAGAAGCCCTTAGACAGGTATTGGATTGGTTAAAGGATCATGAGACAAGAACGGAAATGGATGCAGGAGAAGCCTTGCTTGCCCAGCAGGTTACGCGGCTAACAGCACTGATGGATACAAGAACCAGGCTTCAGGTGGAAGGGCTGACTTTGGAAGCACAGGAAGAAAGCCAGTCACAGTCAGCGGAAAACCTTAAGAGAGAACAGAAGGATGTTGAGGTTAGCATCAGCCGGCTTGAAAAGGAGATCGGCGAATCTGACCAGATGATCGCTCTTTTATGCGCAGAAAAAACAGTGGAACAAATTCAAATCGAACTACAGGAATTACCACAACGCATTGCGGATGTGCGCGAGCAGGCGCGGTTGTCGGGGGAATATGTTTTGTTGCAAAAGGAAATTGAAAATAAGAAGCTATCTGTTAAGGAACAGCAGGATTTGTTAGCCGTAATTAAGCGCGAAGGTGAACAAACAAAGGAATTGCTTGCCGAAGCAGAAAGCCACCTGCTGGTACTGAATGAACTGCTGGAAAAGGAAAAGCTGCTGCTGGAATACAGCGCTCACCGTCATTTGCTTGCGGATGGCGAACCCTGTCCGCTTTGCGGGGCATTGGAGCATCCTTTTGCAACCCATGAACCCATATCCGGTTTAAAAGACAGGGAAAATGCCCGCAACGTACAGCAGCAAAAACTGAATGACCTGAAGGCTAAAATTGATTTACAGAGAAGTGATTTTATTGAAAAAAACCATCAAAAGCAAACTTCTGAAAAGCAGGCAGAACAATGGATGCAGCAATTGCAAAATTTAGGTGCCGATTTTAAAAAAGGAATTTCATCTTTTGAAAATCCCCCGCCTATCACCCAACAGGAATCATGGCAGCAATTACACCAAAATTTAACCGGGCAATTGGTTTCCCTTCAAAATACCTGGCAAAAGCTAAAGCCATTATTGTTGAAGCGGCAGGAAAGGGAAACTTCATTGCAAAACCTGAATAATGAACAACTGATCGGCAGGAACAAGCTGGAAGCAGCCAATGAATCCCTCAGTAAACTAAATGAACGCAAAAGCAAGCTTCAACAGGAACTCGGCGGTAACAGCAGAAATGAAGCAACTTTAATAAGGGAAATAACAGCCTTCACTTTGCCATTCGGGCTGGCATGGGATGGTAAGCAAACGGCGGACCTTACCGCAAGTTTCCGTTTCTATAAGGAAGAGTACCGGGTAAACAGCGACCGGGCAAAAGCCCTTGATGCCGAAATAGACAGGTTTCTGCTGGCAGAGAAGCATCTTACCCAACAAATAAATCAACTTGGAGAAGAGGCTTCTGCCCTTGAAAAGGCGCTGGAAAGGTTGGAGGCCGAAAGCCGTGATTTGGAAAAACAGATTTTCGGGTTTACCGGTGACACGAATCCTGCTGAAACCAAAAAGCATTTATTGGAAACTGAAAAGCAGGCAAGGGAGAATGAAAAATCAACCCGCGAGCATTGGCAAAAGCTGGTGGATGAAAGAAAGGAAACCGAAGGCAAACTCAAGAACCTGAACGATAAGATTTCAGGCCTTGACGTGCGGCTGTCTGCCTGTGAAAAGGAACTGGATGAGGCGGTTAAAAAGGAAGGATTTGCATCCAGGGAAGGTCTGGCGGCAGCCTTGCTTTTGCCTGATGAAGCAATTAGCCTGATGGAACAGGAAAAACAACTGGATCAGCGGGAGAAGGAACTGGATGCCCTGACCGCAAAAAACAATCAGGACCTGGAACTGCACCTTCAACATCAGCCAGCCGGCACCGATGAACAATCTTCGAGAGAACAACTGGCAGGCCTGCTGGTAAAGCTGGAAGAAGGCAACCGGGCCGTAGGCGCTTTGGTGCGCGAACTGCAAGAAGATGCGCGACGCAAACAAGACCAAGCCGCTAAACTGGAGGAACAAAAACGGCAGCAGGGGGTTTTCCAGCGCTGGCAAAACCTGAACATCCTTGTGGGTTCGGCCGATGGTACCAAATTCCGCAATTTTGCGCAGGGTCTCACATTGGGCCATCTTACCACCCTCGCCAACCGGCATTTAGCCCGTTTCAGCCCCCGCTACCTGCTTGCCAAAAAAAACGGCGATAACCTCGAACTGGAAATAACCGATGCCTGGCAGGCCGATATTGCCCGCCCCATCAGCACGCTCAGCGGTGGCGAAACCTTCCTCGTTAGTCTTGCCCTTGCGCTGGGCCTTAGCGACCTGGCAAGCAACAAAGTACAAATCCAAAGCCTGTTTATTGACGAAGGCTTTGGTACCCTTGACGCTGAAACCCTTGACGTAGCTATGGATGCGCTGGAGAATTTACGTGAAGCAGGTAAAAGCATTGGGGTTATCAGCCATGTAGAAGCGATGAAAGAGCGGATTACCACGCAGATACAGGTGGTGCGGACTGCAGGGGGGTATAGCAGTATTGAAATTAAAGGCTAAAAAGAATCTCTATGCCTGATGATGCTTTGGTATTTATCGTATCTTTATCCTTATTCAAAAAATTTCATACCAATGGAATTTTAACTTAACCAGGAACACCCGTTTTCCTTGCAATTATCCGGATTTTTTCCGGGGCTTCAAATCATTTCAAACCAATAGTATGAAATTCGCAGCTATCATCTTGATTGCCGCGGAATGTTCCTTTTGGGCTATTCCATCGTACGCGCAGGTGGCAGATCCCAAAAAAACAACCGCGCAAAAAGCCAATCAAAACATTAATGAAACAATAGATCAGGGGCTTAATTCAATAGAATCAGGCGTGAAGGGGATTTTTAAGAAAAAAGAAAGTACGGACACCAAAACTATGGTGAACACGGCAATTCCGGGAGCATCCACTGAAAAGAAGGATGCAATGGCCACCTCGCTGGAACCCATCGGGCAAGAACCCGCCTCGCTTCAAACCTATTCCAAATTCGACTTTATTCCAGGTGAAAAGGTAGTCTTCTATGATGATTTCATGGATACCAACGTCGGTGATTTTCCCATCAGTTGGAATTCCACTGCTTCGGGCGAAGTGGTAACCAATAATCAATATCCCGGTAATTGGTTTAAAATGATGGGGGAAGGATGTATTGCGCTTGATAACGGGCTCAGGCTACCTGAGAATTTTACCATTGAATATGATGTGGTTTGCATGCCGGTGCAGGAAGATTTTGAAGCATTCGAATATGGTTTTTATTTGTACAACGCCCAAAATCCCAAAGACCTTAACGAAGGAGGTGCGGTTCCCGGACTCAACGGAGGCATTAAGATGAATTTTGGCTACCGGGCTACTTACAGTGCCTATAATGAAGAAGGGTACACCATCAATGGAGAAAAAGAAGATGCCACGATGAAAGCCGGGAAGAAATACCATCTTTCGTTCTGGGTTCAAAAAACAAGGCTTCGTGTTTACCAGGATGATGTGAAGATTTTTGATTTACCAAGAGTATTTAAACCCGGTTTCCTGATTAATATGATGCGTTTTGAGATGTGGGGAGAATGCGGGCAGATGGTTACCAATTTCAGGGTTGCCGCCGGACTACCAGATTTGCGCAACAAACTGATTACCGAAGGTAAATTAATCACCTACGGTATAAACTTTGACGTGAATTCTGCCAAACTGAAGCCCGAATCGTACGGCACCCTCAAAGGAATTGCAGATGTACTAAAAGAAAACCCCGATGTGAAGGTTAAAATTGTGGGGCATACCGACAGCGATGGCAGCGATGCCACCAATCTCGACCTTTCGAAAAGAAGGGCAGCAAGTGTAAAAGCCGAACTTACCAAAACCTTTGGTATTGATGCGTCACGGATGGAAACCGATGGAAAAGGCGAAACGGTACCTGTGGCTGAAAACAATTCGGTAACCAATAAGGCACTGAACAGGAGGGTGGAGTTGATTAAACAATAATGTGTTGTGCTATTGAATTTTTTAGTTATGTATTGAATTCATTGAATAGAATATGGGTATTGGTACAAATGCCGGTAAAACGGTAAGGTCGGCAAGAAATCGGTAAGTTGGTAATCAGTATTCTTCCCTTCGCCTTCCCGTTCTTACTGCCTTCCCGGCCTGAATTTGACTTTTAATAAAACAATACGTTAAACCATAGTTCAGGTTTCAACAGGAAGAAGTTTTGATTCGGTGAATTGGCTTGTTTCTATTTTCATGTGCTTCGAAGCCTGCCGTTTGAGAAAATGTGCCTGTTGCATGATAAACAAAATTCAACCAAAATGAAAACAGCCATTCTTTGCCTGTTGCTGATACTCGCAGAATATCTGCATGCAGCAGATCCAAAATTCTACATTGTACTTTCTGCAAACAACAAGGAAACCGCAGCTTACCTGAACTACCTTGAATCGGCGTTTTTTAATGGGCTCAGAAAAAAATTTCCATGCGTCAGTTCTTTAAGCCAATCCGAAGTTAATATGATGTTGGATTGGGAAAGACAAAAAGAGTTACTTGGAGTAGGAGATATTAATGTATTATCCAATATTGCCGATCAAATGAACTGCGACTATCTGGTAAGTCTTAGTGTTACTGTTTTTAATAATAAAACCGCAATCTCGGCATTAATAATAAAAAAGGGGCAGAATAAGGCCATCTCCCGGACTTTTGAATTTTTGCCTGGTGGTCAGGCATCATTTGAAGGAGCGGAAAAAGTCTCGAAAAAACTTATTGACGATTTATATGATTACAATAGCCAGCTCTGCCCTGAAAAAACCTGGACTGGAAGGATCACAGTTGAAGAACACACAAATTATAAAATACCACATGAAGATCCGCGTGGACCTGAGGCAAGCCAGAAGACCGATCTTTCTGTGAATTGTGTAGTCAATAATGATGTTGCTCTATGCACTGTTAACTACTTTTATAAGCTAACCGGAGCAGAAGGAAGTGGAACTGACGTTGCTTCAGGCACCTATAAAACGGATGTCAGCATTTCTGTTTTCGAAGGTAAGACCTCGATTAACCTGGGAATGATACAAGCCAAAGCTACATTCAGCAGCAGTATGGGCGGCGGCAGTTATTCATCAGAGGGCATTTTGCCATTGGGTGGCTGGACTGTGGATTCCGCCACCGGAAACAGCCCTCAGATTAATTCCTCGTCGGGGTCCGTCAAACAAGGTGGTCTGACCATAACCTGGAGCCTTACCAAAAAATAATTGTGTGAATTAAAAGTATTGCCATTATCAGGCATGAGGAAGCAATGAAGAAGGTGGTTAATACGCAGATACAGGTAAATAAATTATCAGGGAAATACGGCAGTTTGCCGTTATGAAGTTAATCACCAGGATCATTGTTTAATCGGCCCTAACCACGTACCTTTATGTTTCCCGTAAAATGCTACTCCTATGGGTTGACTTACCGGCTTTGATGTAATATCCCCCGTTGATTTCAAAGCCATAAATACCGGGTTTCCAATCAATATTTCTAAAGAAAAATTGTACTTATGAAGCACTCCATCGTATTGGTGGTGGTTGCCTGTATGTTTATGTTCGCCACCATTGCAACCGCGCAGGTAGTAAATCCCGTAAAAACCACAGAAAAAAAATCGGAGCAGAAAGTAAATCAGAATGTTGACCAAACCATTAACAAGGGTTTGAACAGTTTAGAATCAGGGGTAAAAGGGATGTTCAAGAAGAAGGATAAAAATGCCCCGGATACCGCTACAACTCAGAAAAAAGAGGCAGAAGCGTCTTCAAATACCGCAAAAGATACCTCCAAAGTAGTGCAACAGGAGCCAACCTCGCTTCAAACCTATTCAAAATTTGATTTTGTACCTGGCGAAAAAGTGATTTTTTTTGATGACTTCAGCGGAGAGAATATAGGCGACTTTCCGGCAGCCTGGAATACCAACGGATCCGGAGAAATTGTGACTTCAAACCTGTTTCCCGGGAAGTGGCTGAAGTATTCTGGACGGTTTGCTATTTGGACCGATGAACTGCTAAAACTTCCGGACAATTACACCATTGAGTTTGATGTGGTGCCTATTCAGGGCGAGGAAGGTGGTATGGGTGGCTATAGCTTCCGGTTAATGCAAAGCATAAATGCCAAATCATGGGATGGAGGTGCTGTGCCGGGAAAAGCCGGATTTCAGTTTTATGTAGAATATTTCGGCAGGCCAAACTACAGAACTTATATGAATGAGGAGGAGGGCCAACTTTTGGGCGTTACCGGCCATATTGACAACGATGAATTTAAATCAAAAATCAATCAGCAATACCATATTTCTGTATGGGTTCAAAAGTCGAGGGTAAGGCTTTACCAGAATGAAAACAAGATTATAGACCTGCCAAAAGCTTTTCCGCTTGCATCTGTAAAAATGGACAGAATACGCTTTGAAGAAAACGCGGCACTAATTACCAATGTACGCATTGCCGTTGGCGCGCCCGATATGCGCAGTAAGCTGATAACCGAGGGTAAAATTGTAAGTTACGGTATATACTTTGACGTTAACTCGGC
>ERZ795056.4790-NODE-4790-length-13849-cov-6.845005_pt1 | contig 13849 bp, 10 predicted proteins | sample MGYA00375140_ERZ795056 | MGnify/ENA primary metagenome ERZ795056 (study PRJEB30185, sample SAMN05720227) | activated sludge metagenome | isolation source: Anaerobic digester | place: USA | collected 2015-03-09 ...
CATCTTCAACGAAAAGTTATTGATGAGGAATGGAATATTCTCGCCTTTGTGCCCAAAGAATCAATAATCGATTTACCGGACATAAAATTATTAGAAGAAGACGATTTCGTGGAATTGGTAACCCCTGTTGCTGTTTTAGACCTGGAAGGTAATGGAATAAAGAATTTTTTAATTCTCTTTTCTCCCGGTCCCAGTATGGACCCATATTTTATGTTCTATAAAATAAGTAACACAGATACTCAATTTGTTTTTGGTTTAGCGTGTAAACAAGTAATCGTTCCGGGTAATGGATACATATTTACATCCGGTCATGCTAATAATATGTTCAACACAAGAATTATTTATAAGTATGAAAATAATACAGTAACAGAGATTGCCCAACCGTACGATTATGTCGGACTAAAAACTAAAACAAAAAAAGATATAACTATTTACGAAGATATAAATTTCACTCAAAAACTTGCTGTTATTCCCAATGAATCTCCTATTGAAGTTTTATTGGGTAAATGGAACGAAGAAGAAGATACATGGAAGTTTTTAATAAAAGCATCTATAGGTTTTGTAGGGTGGTGGAAACTTGACGATAATTATCATTCTGAAGAGATAGAGGGAATATTCTTCGCAGGAGATTAAAAGGTTTATCAACCTCACAGTTGAAATAACAGAGTTCTCAACACCTATATAATAAATATATTAATTTATATTTCTTTAAAATCTTATTATCTCTTATTAGTCTGTTGATATGTGGAAAACTTCTATTTATGGGGATAACCGGATAAAAACACAACATAATGCAATTATGCAATGTGGAAAACTTTTGTCGAAATTTTAATTGTAAACAGTCGGGAGGTTATTAACCGGTAATTAACATGTTTTAACCATGAAATAAACAACTTATCAACACGATTAAGAGCAGGCTAATTCGATTTTATTTCTTAAAACTTGAAGTAATTCGCTCAGTTGCCTGTCGGATGCTGCTTGTTCTTCAACTGCGGAACATGCGTGAATAACAGTTGAGTGATCTCTTCCTCCAAAGTGAAGCCCTATTGTTTTCAACGAAGATTTTGTTAATTCTTTTGACAAATACATGCATACCTGTCTTGCAAAAACAATTTCCTGTTTCCTTGTTTTATCTCTGAGTTTGTTTTCATCAAGATTAAGGTGTTCTGATACTATCTTCGTTATTATATCGATGCTTATGCTTACTCGTTTGGATGTAGAAATTTCTCTTACTGTTCTTTTAGTTAATTCAAAGTCTATTTTCTTTGAATTCAAAGAAGCATTGGCGAGAAGTTTTATAAGGCAGCCTTCCAGCTCTCTTATATTTGAAGTTATGTAACCGGCAATATACTCGATAAGATCGCTGTGAATAATCATTCCGAAATCTCCGGCTTTTTTATTCAAGATAGCAATTCTTGTTTCAAAATCGGGTGGTTGAATATCCGCAGTTAATCCCCAGTGAAACCTTGAAATAAGACGTTCATTCATTCCACGTAAGTCTTTCGGCGGTTTATCGCTTGATAGGATAATTTGTTTGCCGGACTGATGTAGTGTATTAAATATTCTAAAAAACAGGTCCTGCGTTTTCTCTTTTCCGGTTAAAAACTGAATATCATCGATAATGAGGACATCCATACTTCTGTAGAAATTGGAGAACTCATTAGTTTTGTTATTCTGGATTGATTCGACAAATTCAACAGTAAAGGAATCGGAAGAGACGTAAATAACGCGTTTGTCCGGGTAGTTGACAAGTACCTGGTTCCCAATTGCCTGAATTAAATGTGTTTTACCGAGTCCCACGCCGCCGTAAACAAAAAAGGGATTGAATGAGGTTCCGCCCGGGTTTTCGGAAATAGCGCCGGCAGCAGCTCTCGCAAGTTGATTCCCTTCCCCTTTAATATAATTCTCAAAAGTGTAGTTGGGATTAAGATAGCTCTCGAAATCCGGCTGTTTTTTTGAAAACGAAATTTCAACAGGGGGTTCAGGGTTTTCTTTCTGTGTTTGTTCCGACTCGTTAAAAAGATCGGGTTCATTGTCTTCAACAATTACGTAATCTAAAGTTGCATTATCACCGAGTACTGTTTTTAACGAGTGGTTTAGAATAGAGTTGTAATGTTGTTCAATCCATTCATAAAAGAAGTTGCCAGGCAGTTGAACGGTTAAGGTGTTGTGATTAAGTGATACCGGTTTAATCGGCATAAACCATGTGTTGAAAGTAATTAAAGTAACATTCTCTTTAATAATATTTAAGCATTCGTTCCAAATTAAGTTTGCTTTTTTATCAATATCGTTAGAAGCAAAATCAACTGTTATCATTAGTTTTCCACAATTTTCGGCATGTATAAGTTGTTAGATTACAACCCTTAATTAAGTTTATAAATAGAATAACGAATTTTATCAACACGTTATCAACAATTAAAAAAAGCCCGTAACTTCTTGTTTTGTAGTGGGTTAATCGCCACGCTTTAAAGTTTTGAACAAAAGAGTAAGTGGAGATAAACCCGCTGGCTGTAGAAAGAGACGTGAAACAATTTCACAGAAAAAAGTTATCCACACATTATCAACAACCATTAATGAGCAAGAACTCAACATAAAAATATGGATGAAACTGTTTCTTACCAAATTAATTCTTTAAAAATCTGAAAAAAAATATTAGTTCATGCTAAGCAGAGAATGTGAATACCGATTATCATTAAAAATACTACAAACAACCCATTTCTGGAAAAAAAAATACCGGGGTAGTTTTTATTTATTGTAAATTAAGGCTTTAGTCCGTATTTTTGTCTTCTTAAATTTTAAGGAGTAATAATGAAAAGAACATTTCAACCGAGCAATAGGAAAAGAAAGAATAAACACGGCTTCAGAGAACGTATGAGCTCTGCTAACGGAAGAAAAGTTTTAGCAAGAAGACGCGCTAAAGGTAGAAAAAAATTAACGGTTAGCGACGAATAAGTCATACCTTGAAAAGGTTTTCTCTAACCGGAACCGAAAGAATAAAAAGCAAGAAAATTTTTGAATTAGTATATGCCGGGGAAAAGAGCATCTTCTCCCCGGATAAAAAAATAAAAGCTTTTTATTACGCTCTGCCGGGAGAGGGAAAAGAAATTCCCGTTAAAATAGCAGCAGCAGTATCAAAGAGAGCAGGTAAGTCAGTTTGGAGAAACCGGGTTAAAAGGTTAATTAGAGATGCTTACCGCCTGAACAAACATCAAATATTGGAACATTGTATCAGTAAAAAAATAAATCTCTATATCGTATTCTCACCCAATCATCTGAATGAAAAAAATATGAAGAAAATTTACTTGAAGGATTTGTTGCCCGGCATTGCTGATGTATTAACAATAATCAAAAGAAAGATATAGATGTCGGGAATTTTCATTTTCGTTATAAGGCTATATCAAAAATTTATATCACCCCTTTTTCCGCCTTCTTGTCGTTTTTATCCAACTTGTTCGGAGTATTCCATTCAGGCTTTTGGCAAGTATGGAGTTTTTAGAGGAGGGGCAAAATCAATTTGGCGTATTTTAAGATGTAACCCCTTTAATAAAGGCGGATTGGATCCGTTGGAGTAAAATAGGAATTTTATGGATAAACAGACAACCTTAGCTTTTGTACTTATCGGTATTGTTTTAATGGTATGGCTCTATATGAGCGCACCTACAGTTCCACCAGACCAGGCTCAAAAAAGAAAAGCGGAAGACTCCTTGTTGTTGGATAGACAAAAACAAGAAGCGGTTGAAAAAGAAGAAGCGAAAGCTGTTGAAACTCAGCAACTGGAAAAGAAAGACAGCATATCTCTCGGTAAGTTTTACTCCGACAAAACCAGGCAGGAAGAGTTCATTACTATTGAAAACGATGTTGCAATAATAGAGCTTTCAAATAAAGGGGGGAAAATCACCAAGTATTTCCTTAAAGAGTATAATAACTGGTATCATAAAAATATAGGGGAGAATGAACCCGCCTATAAAAAAATGGTTCAGCTTGTTAATTATAGTCTCGGAGGAAGTTTCGACATTGAGTTTATCTCTTCGGAAGGGAAAGCCATCTCTACCGCGGATATAATGTTCGATCTCAATTCACAAAACAAGTATTTTAATTTAAGCGGGAAAGATTCAATCACCCTTTCCTATACATTTAATTTGAATGATGAGAGTTCGATTGTAAAGCATTATGTTTTTTACGGTAGCAAATACGACACTCACTTCGATCTCGAATTAAATAAAATGAATAACGTTATCAGCAATAATATTTATGACCTCGTCTGGAAAGGCGGGTTGCAATTTGTTGAAGAGAACTCTGTTGACGAAGCAAACTATTCCAATTCCAGTTTCTTTTACGGCGGTGAACAGGTAATTATAGACGCCCCGCACGGAGATGAAATAATAGAAGAAGAAAAAAGCGGACGGGTTGATTGGTTTACAGTTAGAAATAAATACTTTGCTGGTATAGTATCTCCATTAAAACCGGAAAATGTAGAAGGGATTTATATAAAAGGATACAGTAAAGGGTATCCTATGGGGGGAATAAAGGAGTACTATGATGTACGTCTTAAAATGCCGTTCAAGAACCAGGAAGCAGTAAAAGAATCTTTCAGTATTTATATGGGCCCGGTTAGCTATGATATTCTTAAATCATACGACAACAACCTGGATAAAATAGTTGACTTCGGCAGTTTTTTTGGTTTGAAATTTATTGTAAGACCGATAGCGGAATATGTGTTTCTGCCTCTATTCAAGTTTTTAAATACATACATAACAAACTTCGGCGTAGTAATAATAATCTTTTCTTTGATTATAAAAATAGCCCTTTACCCGCTAACCAAAAGCAGTATGCAGTCAATGAAAAAGATGCAGCTACTTCAACCTAAAATAACCGAAATAAAAGAAAAGTTTAAAGATGATCCGCAGAAAATGAATAAAGAAACCATGAAGCTTTATTCTACTTACGGAATTAATCCCGCAGGCGGGTGCTTACCGCTTCTTCTCCAGATGCCGATTTTTATTGCTTTATGGGGATTGTTTCAATCTGTTATTGAACTCAGACAGCAACATTTTATCTGGTGGATTACTGACCTTTCAAGACCTGATGTTATTCTCGACCTCGGTTATAAAATACCGATATTCGGTATAAGCCAGATAAGCGGTTTAGCTCTTTTGATGGGTGTAACAACTTTTGCACAACAGAAAATGACAGTAAAAGACCCGCAGCAAAAGATGCTCGTTTACATTATGCCTGTTATGCTTACGATATTATTTATGAGTTTCCCATCGGGATTGAACCTTTATTATTTCCTATTCAATCTATTTTCTATTGCTCAACAATATTATATAAATAACTACGGTAAAACAATAGAACTTCAACCGGTAAAAAACCCTAAAAAAGCAAAAGGCTTTATGGAAAGAATGATGGAAGCTGCTGAAGATAAATCGAAACAACAGCAGAAAAGAAAAAAATAATATCAAGTCGGTTTGATGGAAAAATGGATAATAGAACCGGAATATTATTTGTTGTACTTCTAATTATAAATTCGATTTTACTCTTTCCGCAAGAAACAGGTAAAAGAGAGTTAAGACTTGATTATGAATCTAAAAAACTTCCTTACGGTTTAGAAAAAAAAGTCCCGGTTCAAAAACCTAAAGTGGGGCTGGCACTTAGCGGAGGCGGTGCACGCGGGCTTTCTCAAATAGGTGTGTTAAAAGCATTTAAAGAGAAAAATATTCCGGTAGACGTTATAGCAGGAACCAGTATGGGTAGCATTGTTGGAGGACTGTATTCATCCGGCTACTCTATCGACGAACTTGACTCTATTGCTATAAACACCCCGTGGAACGAGTTGATCTCACCTGAATACAAATCCAAAAGGAATGAACTTTTCATAGAACAAAAAATTACCGAAGACAAAGCAGTTTTTACACTACGTCTTCAAGGGTTAAGACCGATTATTCCCACATCAATAAACGACGGGCTGCGCTTATCAAATTATCTTACTCTATTAACATTACAAGCCCCGGTAAAGATAATGGATGACTTTGATGATCTCGAAATCAAATACAGGGCGGTTTGTACAAACCTTGAATCGGGTGAACCGGTAATTCTTGGAAACGGATCATTAGGGCAGGCAATGAGAGCAAGTTCAAGTGTTTCTTTTCTTTTGTCGCCTGTAAAAATTGATTCAATGATTCTTGTTGATGGAGGGTTGGTTGCAAATATTCCTGTGAAAATCGCAAAGGAATTGGGAGCCGAAATAGTTGTGGCTGTTAATACAACAAGCCCGCTATATCCAAGAGAAGCCCTGGAGTTGCCATGGATAGTTGCCGATCAGGTAATCAGTATCCCGATGAAATTGTTGAACGAACAACAAACCATGGAAGCGGATTTTATAGTTACACCCGGGCTGGAAAGTTTTACATCGACAAGATTTTCTAATATTGATTCGTTAATTACTCTCGGTTATAATGCGGCAATACCATATGCGGAGCAAATCAATCAAATAATAGATTCAGTTTTTTATGCTAATCTAAAAAAAGACGAATACTTTATTAAAAATATTTCTATTAAAGAAACAGGCGGAATAGGAATAGAGTATCTTCACAAGTATTTAACAAAAGATTCGGTTTCGAGTGCAGAGATTCTGTTCGACATTTACAAATTAAGCAAGAAGAATTTATACTCGGAAGTTTACGCCGAAATAGAGGAATCGCAGTTTCATAATTTTATAAGTTTTGTAGCAAAGAAAGCACCCATAATTCACACAGTTAGGTTTGACGGAGTATCTGTAATAGACAGCCAGCTTGTTCAAAAAGAACTGCAAAAACTTGTAAATAAACCTTTCTGCAGTGAGGCCGTAATATCGGCAATAAAAAAAATACTCTCTATTTACAGGGATAGAGGATATTCATTAGCTGAGCTGGACAGACTTTATTTTTATGAAGAGGAGGGCGAGCTGTTTCTTTTGTTTAATGAAGGAAGAGTATCGCAAATTGTAATTACGGGTAATGAAGTTACAAACACTACCGTAATATCAAGAGAATTCCCGGTTAATAGCGGGGATATTTTTATGTACGATAATGTGCTTCAAGGGTTAAACAATATAAAGAATACGAACCTTTTTGATAATGTGCTGCTAACAATTGAAAAAGACATTGAGGGAAATATTCTTAATCTTTTCGTCTATGAAAAAACACCAAGACTGCTTAGAGTAGGCTTTAGAATAGATAACGAGAATAAACCACAGGTAAGTCTGGACTTACGAGATGAAAACCTTTTAGGCTCCGGAACGGAACTCGGTTTTTTAATTTATCTTGGAGGGCGGGGACGCGGTTTTACTCTTGAACATAAGTCGCTTAGAATATTCAACACATATCTTACCTACAATATAAATGCGTATTACAAGTTCAATGATGTATTTACATATGCCGATGATCCGCCAACATCGGAAAAATTTTTTTCTCGCTCCGTTAGCGGCGAATATAGACAAATATTTTATGGTCTTTCGGTAGCAGCAGGAACGCAGGTACGAAGATTCGGTAATCTGATTTTAACGGGTAATTACGGGGTTGACGAAATTAAAAGCATAATGGACGAACCGGTTGATGCTCAATCACTTACTATTGCAAGTTTGAAAGCCTCTTTTAATATTGATACGCAAGATAAATATCCTTATCCATCGACGGGGATCCGGCTCAATAGTTATTACGAAACAGCTCAAACCGTGCTTGGCGGGGACATTGGTTATACGGACTTTGGCTTTGATTATATTGGTTACTTAAGTTTCAATGAATTCCATACAATTGCAACCGCAGTTAAATTCGGATTTGCAGATAAAACCCTTCCTTTATCACGGCAGTATTCGTTGGGGGGACAGCATTCTTTATTCGGAATGAGGGAGAATGAATTTACAGGTCGTCAAATTTTTCGCGCATCCTTTGAATATAGATGGTTCCTCCCGGTTAAAATTTTCTTCAATACTTATTTTATGCTAAGATATGATATTGGTTCTATATGGACAGTACAGGAAGAAATTAAATTTAAAGACTTCCGTCACGGCGTAGGAGGAACTTTATCCTTTGAGACACCAATCGGTCCGGCGGATTTTGCTGTTGGAAGAAGCTTTTTGTTCAAAAAGAATTTACCCGGCAGCCCCGTTAGCCTTGGACCCGTATATTTCTATTTTTCGATTGGATATTACTACTAATGAAAAAGATATTAATCGTAAGAACAGACAGGGTTGGCGATGTTATAATGATAACCCCGATGATACGCGAACTCCGGTTGAGATTTCCCGATTCATTTATAGCTACATTAACACAACCCTATACAGCAGAAATCCTAGCGAATAATCCATATCTTGATACAATTATTACGGACGATCTAAAAAAAGAAAATTTTTGGACGGTAGTTAAAGAATTACGGAAATATAAATTCACCGATGCACTACTTGTGCTTCCAACCGAAAGGGCAGCCTATCAACTCTTTTTTGCCGGGATAAAAAATAGAATTGGAGTTGGAAGAAAACTTTATGAAGTGATTACTTTAATGAAAAGTGTTTCGCGGAACAACTATTTTAATTTAAGGCACGAAGCAGATTACTGCATGGATTTAGCCCGTAAAATTGGCGTTGTTACCAACAACATTCAACCGGAAATATTTCTTTCGGATAAAGAGAAAGAAGACGCAGAAAAGTTTTTGGTTGAGAGAAGGATATTGCCGGGCGATTTTAAACTTGTAATACATACAGGCAGCCGCGGCTCGGCTCCTAATTGGAGCGAAGGAAAATACCTGAGTTTAATCGAAAAGATTTTTGAAACGTTCGATACAAACAAAGTTAAACTGTTCTTAACCGCAGTTGAAATGTCGGATGATTTTATTAAAAAAGTTAAAGGCATCGGCGGCGAAAAAATTATCGATGTTTCAAAAGAATTAACTAACTTAAGAGCGTTGATCCGGTTTATTTCTAAAGCCGACCTGTTTGTATGTTCTTCTACAGGACCAATACATATAGCAGATGCTTTAAATATTAGATGTATCGGTATCCACTGCCACAGACCGATGAGTTCAGCAAAAATATGGGGCGTGATCAATAAAAAATCAATTAACCTTGAAGTATCGGAAGAAAATTGTAAAAAATATTGCAGCGCCGATCAAAATACATGCGGCATAGAACACGGACTGGGTATAGAAGAAGTTATAAACTCTATGCGTCCCTTTATGACGTTTTAGGCGGGGACAAAAAATTAATCGATTTAATAACAAATAAGTAAGGACTATGAATTTTAACGATTTGAAAATTCCGAAGTGTAAAAAGTATTCCGGTTATAAACCATGTTACTCTTATGTTGAGTGTCTTGAAAATGGTTGCCAGCATGATGACGATGACCATAAAATGGGAGTGAAGATTTTAATAATATCGCTTGATGCTCTCGGTAACGTACTTGATAACACACCGATTCTTTATGCAATAAAAAGGAAATTTCCGGTTAGCACTATTTACTGGATTACACAGCCCGCAGCGGAAAAAATCTTATTCAACAATCCATACATCGACAAACTTTATCTATGGAACGATGAGCACAGAATGATAGTCCGTAACATTGAATTTGATTACATGATGAATGCGGATAAATCCGATTATGCATGTGCTTTCGCTAATGAAATAAAAGCCAAAAGTAAACTCGGCTTTTTAATGAATGAAGACGGTAAAATCATTCCGGCGAATGAAGGGGCAATGTACAGCTATATTCTCGGCAATAACGATCAATTGAAATTTAGGGAGAATGAAAAATCAGGGCTCGAAATTATTCACAAAGTTTTTGAACTTGAATATAAAAAAGACCCTTACATACTTGAATTAACGGAAGAAGAAAAAACTTTCGTTGAAGAGTATAAAAAGAAAATCAATTACGATCCTTCAAAAGTTTATGTGGGATTTAATACCGGGTGTTCAAATCTTTTTCCGAATAAGAAAATGACGGTTGAACAGCACGTGTATCTTATAACAGAATTGGTCAAAGACGATAACCTGCAATTAGTTTTACTCGGCGGACGGGAAGACACCGAAAGGAATGAGCAGATTATCAATTCTTTCCCTGAAGAAATCCGGAAGAAGATTATTAATACTCCTACTACAGAAGGAATACGAAAAGGTATTTGTTACATGACGCTTCCCGATATTGTTATTACCGGTGATAGTTTCGGAATGCACATGGCAATCGGTTTGAAGAAGTATGTTATAGCCTGGTTCGGGTTATCCTGCCATGCAGAAATAGAACTTTACGAGAGAGGAGAAAAACTTTATCCCCAAAACCTTGAGTGTTCGCCTTGCTGGAAAAAAGTCTGTCCGCATAACCTTGAATGTATTCAGATGATTGATTTGGACAGAATAATTTCATTGGCAAAGAGTTACAAAAAATAAAACATAGACAAATTTATGAAATACAAAATCCCGATTTACCAGCCATCTCTTGACGGAAACGAAAAGAAGTATGTAAACGAATGCCTTGATTCTTCATGGATTTCCTCAAGAGGAGATTTTATAAAAAGATTTGAGGATGACTTTGTTAAGCTGATAGGCGTTAATCATGCCGTAAGCGTTAGCAACGGTACAGTAGCCCTTCATCTTGCTCTTGTAACGCTTGGAATCGGTCAGGGAGATGAAGTTATCGTCCCATCATTTACATACATCGCTTCGGTAAGTACGATTTGTCATGCAGGGGCAACCCCCGTGTTTGTTGATTCAATCGAATCAACATGGCAGATGAATCCTGCCGACGTAAGAAAAAAAATCACCCCCAAAACAAGAGCGATAATGGTTGTTCATTTGTACGGTCATCCTTGCGAAATGGACGAACTTGTTGCAATGTCCAAAGAGCATAACATATTTTTAATTGAAGACTGTGCGGAAGCTTTCGGTTCTAAATATAAAGGAAAACATGTCGGTTCTTTCGGCGATATTTCATGCTTCAGTTTTTACGGCAACAAAACAATAACAACCGGCGAAGGCGGAATGGTTGTTACAAATGACGAAACTTTATGGGATAGAGCATACCACCTCCGAATGCACGGACTTGCAAAATACCGCGAGTACTGGCATGATGTTCTCGGTTTCAATTATAGAATGACTAATATTTGTGCTGCAATCGGGCTGGCACAATTAGAAAAGTCGGATGAAAAAATTGAAAAGAAGAGAATACTGGCGGATACTTACACAAAGCTTTTATCAAATTATCCGGTTACGCCTCATTCGGAAACAGAAAATGTTTTTCATACATACTGGATGTATTCGATATTGGTGGAAAGCCCGGAAGTCCGTGAAGAATTAAGAGAACATCTCAAATCAAACGGAATAGAAACCCGTCCTACATTCTACCCCGTCCACACAATGCCGATGTTTTCACAAAAATATCAGAAGCTGCCGGTTGCCGAGTTTTTAGGCTGGAGAGGGATCAATCTTCCAAGTTACCCGGACCTTAAAGAAGATGAAATTAAATTTATTTGTGATTCGATAGGAAAGTTCTTTTCTTCCTGATAAAATCGATATGGTGTATAAATTTTTACTTTACAAACGAATGGATGTCCTGCCGGCAATAATTATTATTTAAAACAAGCTGTAACAATTTTAAGTTTCGTGTGTCTATTGTTTATGTAAAAGGCATATATAATGAATCAAGACGAATTATTTAAACAAGCAGTCGAAGAATACGGCAAAATGATTTTCCGGGTTTGTTCTCATTTTTTTTGCTCCATGGATAATGCAAAAGATGCATACCAGGAGACACTTTTGAAAATCTGGCTTAATATTAAAAGTTTCAGAGGTGAAGCATCATTAAAAACGTGGATATACCGGATAGCAGTGAATGTTTGCATTACTTATCTATTGAAAATAAAAAGGAATCGCTCGCTATTTGTACCAATAACCAAAACAGTGTTTAACAACAGTACCACTGACGGAGAAATCTACAAGGAAGAAGAAGGCAAATTACAATTTTTCAGAGGTTTTGTTGATAATCTCCCGGCTTCCGATAAAGCACTTGTCAGTTTATATCTTGAAGACCTTGATACAAAAGATATGTCGGTAATTACAGGGTTGTCCGAAAGCAATGTTCGGGTAAGAATTCATAGAATTAAAAATCAAATTAAGAATGAATGGAAACTGAAACATGGAACTTGAAGATTTTAAGCAAATGCAAACTGAGCAGAATGGGCAGGAGGTTTTAAAAGATATTAATAAAGACGTAACGCCTGATAAATTTGTAGAACAATTCAAAGCTGACTTAATAAAGCAGAGAAAAAAAACAATATACTGGAGCTTGATACTGGTGATTTTAAGTATATTCTATTTTTCAAAACTTAGTCAAGTAAACGGAGCTATAAGTATTGGGTATGATTTAATAGGGGTTGGATTAATATTGGGAGCTGTTTATTTATATGTCAGATATAGAACTCCATCAAATTTCCTTTTCACTCTTCCGCTTGTTGATTTTATCAGCTATGCGGAGAGGCGTCTTAGATATATGAACATTTCCGATTGGATAATTATAATCCCTCTGCTTTTAATGCTTGGAACAGGTGGCGGGATAATATTTATCTCAAGTTTATTAAAATATACAGACGACCTGAACCTGCTTTTAGTAGTCTGGATTTTGTTTTTTATTTCACTTTCGGTATTCGGGTTTTATGTAAGCAAAAAGGAATGGAAGAAGGAACATGATTCTCTTCTCAATGAATTGCAAAATCTTAAATGATTTTTAGGAGAAGCGAAAATAGTCAGGTCAAGAATCAAACAGTTGTTTAACTATAGATTTAGTGAAGTATTACGCCATTTCGTAAGATAGTTTTTGTTTCCCCGTTGGTATATTTTACATTTATGTTGGGACGATAGAATAGATAATCTCTGTGGATTTTCGATCTATTTTTCCCACCACCCGGAAAATCTTCATTATTACCGAAAGCAATATGTGCGGTGCCAAGGGCTTTTTCATCTTCAAGCATATTCCCGGTTATTTTTGCGCCGGGGTTAATCCCGATTCCCAGCTCCCCGATTATTTTGGCATCATCATCAACTTCTGTTAATTCAGTTATCTTTTTTACAAGTTCCGGATCATCACTTTCAAATTTTGTTATTTTTCCTTCGGCAACAAAAACTCTCAAAGGATGTTTCAATAAACCGATATCGCCGATACTTGCATTAAAAACAACAACCCCATTTGCAGCATCTTCTAAAGGAGCGCAATAAACTTCTCCGCACGGCAGATTACACATTTCACCTTCTTTAATTCCTACATCAGACGAAAAAATTCTATTTTTTACTCCCAGCAGAATATTTGTCCCTTCTTCGGTGGCAATATGGAGAGTTTCGGCATTTTTCATCATACTCTTTATATGCTCTGCGGTCTGCATCATCAAACTGAAATCCACATTAACCGATCCATACATCATCTCTTCTGTAATGCCGGGCATGTGTCCCATTTTAATCTGCTTATTCTCTTCAACTTTGAATATCCATTTTATTCTGAAAGGAATTTCCTCAGAATAAGCACGCAGAATATTCAGCACCATCTTTTTCCCGGGTAAAAGTAGTTCAAGTTCGGGGGGGACGTCTTTCAAAGGACGATATTTGTTATCAATTGTATAAATATCAACTTCACAGCCTAAATTTTCTAGTGCAGTTTTGAATGCCGCAGCAATACTCAAAGAGTATTCATCCGTAAGAATAAGTGAGTTATCTTTTAGTGTCGGAGAGAAAATGCTTTTTAATGCACCTTCGGCGGCTTTAATCATTTTCTTTTATTCGATACATACTTAATGATGTTCATTTTTTCGATTGTAATTAAACCCCCGCAGTTTGCTTCTT
>ERZ795056.4792-NODE-4792-length-13844-cov-9.842121_pt1 | contig 13844 bp, 6 predicted proteins | sample MGYA00375140_ERZ795056 | MGnify/ENA primary metagenome ERZ795056 (study PRJEB30185, sample SAMN05720227) | activated sludge metagenome | isolation source: Anaerobic digester | place: USA | collected 2015-03-09 ...
CCAGCAGTGATCACCTTCACCGGCCAACGTGTTCTCGGAACCAATATCATCACGGACGTCACACCCTCTACCGCAGGACTGTCGGTGGGAATGCCGTTGACCAGCGCGGGTATTCCAGCTGGCACGTCGATCGCCAGTATCGTCAACTCAACCGTGTTCACGATGAGCAACAACGCCACCTCGACCGGAACCGCCAGCATCGTGATCCAACTGACCACCCTGGTGCCCGACAACGATTGGGAGCCAGCCACGGTGCCGAATGAACCACCGTATCCCTTCAACTTCCCACCCATTACACCCGAGTTCTGCGAGGTTTGCCCTTCCGTGTTCACTGTGGACATCTGCGGGAACGAGTATGCACAGATGTACCTATGCGCGGGCAACATCCACACGATCAGCATGTGTGCGTCGAACGAACTGTGGAACTCCACCATCAGCATCACGGGCGGCGACCTCACTTTCCCGGCCACCGATGGCGCGGACACATTCGCTGACGACGACTGCGGGGTACCCGACGGGCATGCCCAACTGACCTACATACCCGCCACCTCCGGCTTACGGTTCATCCGAGTGCTGACCAACAACGGTGGAGACCCTTGCATCCCCAACGTCCAAGTCTGTGGCACGATCTCCATATCCTGCGCAGCGCTGCCGAACGCAATTAGAGAAGGTAACACGGAGTACAACGCCTCCCTCGCCCCCAACCCCGCCTACACCACACTCACCCTCCAACCCGGCCACAGTTCAGCCTACCAGTGGCAACTCCTCGACGCACGCGGCAGCATCATACGCAGCGGCAACCACAGCGGCGATCTCACGCTTTTCGTGAACGACCTGCCCAAGGGACTCTACCTCATCCGCACCCGCACCAACGAAGGCAGTGCACAGGAGCATCGCTGGATGAAGGAGTGAGTTCACATCATTCATCAGGGTGAGCGTCACCTTCTGTGCCTTGGTAGGGTACTGACTGGATCATGCCGGATATGTTGGTACGACCGGGCACCAACTCACCCGATCCGTGCCTAAGTTCGTTCCCAATCATCACCGCCCACATGTACCTTCTTTCACTCCATCGCTCCATATCGAGCTGCACGCTCTTCCTGTTCGCCATCGCCCTGCATGCCCAATGCATCGGCCCCATCGATGGGATCGCGTCCATTCCGGCCGGTAACTGGCAGGCATTCAGTGTGCCTCCCTCGCTCAGCGTGGAACGAACCATCACCACCACCGCTGGATCGAACCTCATCACCGTGACCGGTTGCGTGGCTCAGCTGGTGGGTGCCACGGTCAGTGGCCAAGGGATACCGGCAGGCGTTTCAGTGGTCGGTGGCACCTGCCCCGACCTGGAATTGAGCGCGACAGCCATCGGCACTGGAACCGCCGTGGCCACATTCCAATTCCCACCATACGGCGGCTCGGCGCCTCCCGGCAATGCAGGCCTGCCTTCCGGCATCAACTGTTCACTGGCCCCGGCCCTGTTCCAAGCAGCGGTGTGCGCCGGCCAGTACGCCACCTATTACATGTGTCCCAACAACGTGTACACCTTCTCGATGTGTACCTCGGAACTTTGGAACTCCACCCTCACCGTGACCGATGCTTCCGGGACCAACCTCGCATCGGGTTCGACGAACTATGACGATGACGGCTGCGGTGCGACCGATGGGCATTCCCAGTTGTCCTTCACCCCTATCATCGCTGGCACCTATCGGGTACGTGTGCTCACTGCGGAATGCACCGCCGACCCTGGACTTTGTGGACGGTTGGACGTCAATGTGACACCCGTGCAATACCCGGTGAACGATGATCCCCAAAGCGCCATCGAATTGATCGTAGGTACCACATGCGACTGGCAGGAAGCGAACCTCGCCAATGCGACCACGTCCGGACCCACCACACCGAACATCCCCACCAACTGCGGGCCTGCGCCGTGCAGCGCGGGTTCGGGACTGTTCTCGGGACGCGATGTGTGGTTCCGTGTGACCGTCCCGCTGAGCGGACGTGTGGAGGTGCGCACCGAGATGATCGATGGGGCCGACATGGCCATGGCCGCCTACGACGGCCCCTTGGACGATCTCTTCCAACTCTTCGGGCCCACCTTCTGCAACAGCTGCAACGACGATGCCTCGGAAGGGAACGCTGCACCATACCTCTATTTCCCGGTGTTGCAGCCGGGCACTCCGCTCTACATCCGCGTATGGCCCCGTGGTGGTTCACCATTGTCCACCGACTTCCGCATCTGCGTGACCGACCCACAGCCCCCCACGAACGACCGACCTTGCACGCCCTTCGAACTCACGGTGAACGAGAACTGTGAACCCCTACCCTTGAGCACGCTCTTCGCCACCGGCAGCAACCCCGGTATCACCCTGTCTCCCAATACGCCCACCTGTGCGCCCACCAGCACCGCCGATGTCTGGACCCGTGTGGTGATGCCAGCTGCACCGGCCATCCGCGTCGAGGCCCAGCACGGCACCGTGGATTCACTGGCCTTGGTAGCCTATTCACTGGGCAGTGGCAACGTGTGCGCCACCGCCACGCTCACCGAGGTGACCTGTGCCACGAGCACCTCCCTCAACGCCCCCCCCGCACTCATCCTCACCGGTGCGCCCGGTACCATACACTGGCTGCGCACCTATGCGTTGGATGGCGCACCGGGCACCTTCTCGCTTTGTGCCACCGCATTGGACCCGCCAGTGAACGATGAGCCCTGTGGTGCCCTGCCATTGACCGTGGTGAACGGCTGCCTACCCCAGCGCTTCAGTACCACTTACGCGGGCACGTCCGGTACGACATCGCCTGGCGCGATCAACATACCGGCGCCTGCCGCACCATGCGCCAATGGAGCACCCGAGAACGATGTGTGGTTCACGGCGGTGGTCCCTGATAACGGCGAATTGCGTCTGGAGATGGAGCCCTCCACGTTGAACGATGCTGCACTTGCCGTCTACACCGCAGATGGGTCCTGCACCGAAGGCACCCTGAGCCTGACGCAATGGGACTGCTCCACCGCGGGCAGTTCTTACGGTGCGGACATGCCGCTCGTGGTCGTTTCGGGATTGGAACCGGGCTCCACGGTGTACGTGCGCGTATGGCGGGAGAGTGGTGCGCAAGGCGATGTGTTGTTGTGCGCGGGAAGTACCAGTGCCCCAACAGGGAGCTGCCGCTATCGGGTGGAACTGACCGCAGCATCGGGTTCCGGGTGGAACGGTGGCGAACTGATCGTGTGCCTGCAAGCGCAAGGCGAACCAACACCCACGTGTACCCCCTACACACTCGTTGGTGGGTCCGGACAATTCCTATTCGGTGCGAATACCGGAGATCAGTTGTGGATGACCTTGGAGAATGGAACACCTTTCCCATCGGACGCTGGACTTCGAGTGACCTCACTGGGAACCGCTACCACGGTGTTGGACCTGGTCGGGCTGAACGTGACCGGTGGTCCGCTGTTCAACTTCCTGATCACTGGAACCTGTGTTCCACCGGCTTCTGCTGCCGATTGCGCCGGAGCGCTCACGCTGTGTGAGGATGGGACCGTGTCCGTGGATCCATCGGCCATCAACCTGATCGACGAGTTGGACCAGGACAACGCTGGGTGCCTCACCGATCTTCAGGTGGAAGGTCGTTGGTACTCCATCACTACCTACGGCGCAGGAACACTAGCCTTGACCATGCTCCCAGTGGATCCCCAGGCCGACCTGAACTGGGCGATCTGGGGACCTTTCACAGAGGAAGAGCGATGCGACCTGGATGCTCCACCCGTTCGCTGTTCGAATGCCGACCGCACTGGACCCACAGGTATGCTCGTAACGGCTGACGATAACACGGAGGATGCGAGCGGAGATGGCTGGGTGAAGCCCATCCAGTCGATACCGTTCCGTACCTACACGCTCTTCGTTCAGTCCGATGGCACGGTCGATGCATCGTTCGACCTCACCTTCCAGAGCGCACCTGCCAACCTCGTGAACTGCGAAGGTCTACCGACCGGCATCATGCATGAGGATGGATCCATCGGCGCGTTACAACTGTTGCCCAATCCCGCACACGACCGCATCACGCTCACAGGCACCGACCTTCCCCTCGTCCGTTCCTGGGAAGTGCTCGATCCTCGGGGTGCGATACTGATGTCAGGCGCTCAACGGCAAGGGGGCATCACGATCGATGTGAGCATGCTCAGCACCGGGGTATACCTGCTCCGCACCATGACGGAGAACGGAACCAACCGTCAATTCCGTTGGTTGAAGCAATAGGATCTTTCTCAAGCCAGGATCGGCGTGGTCCGAGGGTAGCGCTTCGCCCCGTACTGCTTCATGTACAGGTCGTAGATGATCCCGTCGGCCAGACCCACTTTGGGTACGAACACCTCTTCGATGCCGGCGTGGTCCATCACCCGCAGGAAGATGTCCGCCGCAGGAATGATCACGTCCGCGCGGTCGGGTCTCAGGCGTAGCACCTTGATCCGGTCCTCGAAGCTGTAAGATGCGATGCGATCGCGCTGGCGCTGGATATCCATCCGGGCCAGCGGTTCGCCGAACAGGTTTCCGTTCTCTTTGAAGATCCGGTTGATGTTCCCCCCCGTACCGATGGCCATCATGGTGCCGTGCTGGTCGCGGAGTTCCGCCAGGAAGGCGGCCACGTCATCCCATGAGGAGGATTGTACCTTACCCTTCAGCGTGCGCACCGTACCGATCTTGAAGCTCGCGCTCTTGACGCGGCGGCCCTTCTCCAACCAGGTGAGTTCCGTGCTACCACCGCCCACGTCGATGTACAAGTAGCTCCTGTCCTTGAGCAGGTCCTGGGTCCAGAAGGTATTCACGATGAGATCCGCCTCCACCTTGCCACCGATGACCTCGATGTGAACGCCGCTCTCCATCTCCACGCGGGTGAGGATCTCCGCACTGTTCGTGGCCTCCCGCATGGCGCTGGTGGCACAACAACGAAAGTACTTCACCCCGTATACCTCCGTCAGCAGACGGAACGCCTTCAGGCTCTTGATCAAGTAATCACGTTTGGCACTGGAGATGGCCCCTCCGTCGAAGACATCCTCGCCCAACCGGATCGGCACACGGACCAACGTCTGCTTCTTCACCACCGGGTGGTCCGCTCGTTCGATCACCTCACCCACGAGCAGCCTCACCGCGTTGGATCCGATGTCGATGGCAGCATATGTGAGTTCGCGGTCGATGGAGCGAAACTACACCGGGGAAGGACAATAGTTGATAAGGATCGTTCACTATTCAGGGGGATGACCGCTGCTGCCAACGGTGCAACATTGCCCGGGATGGCCTTTCTTGGTTGCCGAAGGATCCTTCCCATGAGCACACCATCATCAGCCCCATAATGAGCTACTTCGCCCTCATCGTGGCCTTCATCGGTCGCTATGATGGCAAAGCGGGGATAGGAACGGTGATCAGCACGATGCTTCCCTTTTCGATCGTGTTCCTCATCGGGTGGACGACGCTGCTCATCATCTGGGTGATGCTGGAATTGCCGAACGGACCGGGCACAAGCATGTTCTTGAACTAGGGCGACCACACCCATTCATCAGAACGGATGAACGCGCAAGGCTTCACGCAACGCTTTCGTCCTTCGTGCGTCTTGCATTCAGGAACCCCCTGAAAGCATGACCCGTAACCTGGTACATGTGGAACCATGCATGCACACGCATGGGTTCTCCACCTTCAGCTTTGGGCATACTGGGCGCCCAGTCCACCGGGTCTTCCACACTCGCTGCAAGGCATTCGGACGCCACTTCGGTGTTCCACGATACTTCCACTCGGCGGGCTACATGGCATCCGAACCCTGGTGCACTTGGCCTGAGGCAGGGGGGCACTCCTTCACCCCACCAGTGTCGTCCTTCAGTGTCCATACCTTGTTCGATCCCAATGACCCTGACCATGAGTGAACGCTACGCAGTCCTACTCCTCGCTGCGCTCAGCCTGAACGCGTCAGCTGTCACGGTGAGCATTCAGATGTACATCCCCGCGCATTGCAGTTATCCCACGGGATCCATCTACGCGCAACCCCAGGGAGGCACTGAGCCCTACACCTATTCATGGAACACCGGCTCCACGGAGGCCTGGCTGTATGATCTGGTCGCGGGCACCTATTCCGTCACGGTCACCGATGCGAACTTCGACCAGGCCACCGCTGAGTTCACACTCACACCCTGGCCGTTCGAGGCTTATGTGGAAGGCATGGTCGGGTGCCCGGATGGCGCCTCAGGTCCTCCGTTCCGCTTGATCGGGCAGTCGGACCTGTGGACAACCGGTGTACCGCCGCTCACCTTGCAAGGCAATTACGTCTCGGACGTCATCACCGGAGGCCCAGGTGCCTTGGCTGCCCTGTACGTGACCACGTTCGATACATGGCCTGCTCCGGGCACGCCGCTCTCCATCCCGTTCACCGATGTCAATGGCTGCCCTGGAACGATATTCGGAACCGTGCCCGATGCGCCGGCGTTCCCGGAGATGCAGGTGCTCAGCGTGGATGCTGCTTGTGCTGGAGGGAACAGTGGCAGTGCCTTGGTACAGGTGGACGAGGCCCCCAACGATGACCCCTACTACATCCGGTTGGTCCGTGAAGGCTCACCCTATGGCTACCTCGCCAACCAGTATACCAACGGGCAGATGTATGGGCAGGTCCCGTACAGCACCCTGCGACAGGACCTGCCTTCCGGTGAGTTCGCATTGGTCACCCAACCTCGCTTCGAGGACCCCTGGGAATGGCTGGGGACCTACTTCAATGTCATCGAGAGCTACTGTACGGATACCGCGTGGTTCACCATACCAGAAATGCCGGCCCCATGCGGTACACTAAGAGGAATCGTCCACATGGATGACAACCAGGATTGCGTGTTGGCCGGACAAGAGACCCGGGTGCCGAACGAGGTGCTGCTGATCGAGCCCGGTGGCTATACTGCGATGACGAATAGCATCGGGTATTATCAGATCAACCTGCCCACTGGTTCATACACGGTGGAACAAGCGTCGGCGGTGCTCGATGAACATTGTGTCGGCGGTGCCATCCCGTTCAACCTGGGAAGCAACGGCCAGGAGGTCACACAGAACCTGGCCGATACCGCGCTCATTCCGCGTGACGTTGAACTCTTCCTAGGCTCCAGCGCGGCACGTCCGGGTTTCAACCATGAGCTCTTCCTGCATATCCACCATCAGACCTTGGGCGGTACGGGCACCGTCACGGTCTCTTGCACCTTCGACCCCGCACTCTCCTACACCAGCGCAAGCCCTGCACCAAGCAACGTGAACGGCAACACCCTCACGTGGACGCTCGCCCAGCTCACCTCCTTCGGGCACCGCCACATCAGCGTGAACCTTCAGGTACCAGCGAACCCGGCATTGATCGGCACCATCCTTCAGCACAGTGCCACGGTAAGCATCGCACAGCCCGAGACCGACCTGACCAACAACAACGCGGTCCATACACGGACCGTTACCGGCAGCTACGACCCCAATGACAAGGTGGCCCGGACCAGCAGTGGATCGAGCGACGCGTACTACTTCATCGATCAGGACGAGTGGATCGACTATACCATCCGGTTCCAGAACACCGGCACGGATACCGCCTTCAACGTGGTGATAACCGATACACTTCCACCCACGCTGGATCCTGCCACGTTCGAGCTGGGACCACGCTCGCACAGTTGCATCACCCAATTGGGCGGGCAAGGTGTGCTGCGCTTCATCTTCAACAACATCCAGCTGCCGGACAGCAACGTGAACGAGCCCGCTTCCCACGGACTGGTACAATTCCGCATCCGTCCGCGTTCACCTCTGGTGCCCGGAACCCTTATCGAGAACACCGCCAACATCCACTTCGACTTCAACCCGCCGGTGATCACGGAGCCGAGCGTGCTGGTGGCGGAGTTCAGTACGGGTATCACTGCAGATGCGGCTTTGGAATTTGTGCTGGCGCCGGTCCCGGCGAGCGATCAGCTCCGGATCGTGTCGGGAACGATGATCGACTTGGTCACGATTTTGGCCATGGATGGTCGATCGATCGCACGGCAACGCGTTAGCTCGACCACAACCACGCTCGATGTATCCGGGCTCAACTCCGGCGCCTACCTCTTGATCACGAACAATGCCGATGGATCAATGTATCGGACACCGTTCACTATCGTTCACTAGTAAGGTCGATCATGAATCAATTGATCCTCTCGTTCGCTCTCGCGATCGCTTCGTGCACCGCGTCGGCGATCACCGTGAACATCCAGATCACCGCGCACGAGATCTGTTCGTATGCCGATGGTACCGCCCAGGCCGTTGTGCTCGGAGGAGTGCCACCCTACACGTACCTGTGGAGCACGGGTGCCACAACAGCTTCCGTTTCAGGCCTCAGCGCCGGCCCCATCTCGGTGATCGTTGTGGATAGCCAGAGCGACGAGGCTACAGGGAACAACACGGTCACATCAGCAGGTTACCAGTTCACCGCGATCAGTGGAGGCAGCTTGTGCCCTGGTGACGCCTACGGAGGTTATCTGGTCATGAACGAGCTAACGACCAACGGTCCGGTCACCTTCAGCACGCCGTACTACACGGGTTTGTACATGGGTGATCCCATCTACTCCGCTTACTACACCGCTCCATATGGTCCGTTGAACAATTTGACACTGCACTTCACCGATGCGAACGGCTGCGCGGGAGAGCTTTTCACGACTGGCACTCTGGGGCAACCCACTTGGACCACGCCTGTGATCCTTGATGTGCAAGGCGCGTGCGCAGGTGGGGCCAATGGTTCCATACAAGCCCTCTTGCAACACAGTCCGACCTATGCCCGCACATGGCATCAATTGACAGACGGTGCGGGATCGGTCCATGCACCGGACGGATCCATCGTTGGAACCGGTTCTGGAACCTATGGACACACACCGCTCACGAATTTCGACAATGTCAACACATGGACAGGCCTCGCGGCAGGTGAATATTGGTTGACGCAGGTCACCAACTTCGCCCCATATACCCAATGGCAGCCAGGCGGGGGCTGCGGTGATTCGGTGCTGGTGACCATTCCCGATCTGGGACCAAGCTGCTCGAACATCTCCGGCAAGGTGTTCATGGACTACGATGAGGATTGCGTGAAGACCGGTGTCGAACCCTTGCGGACCAACTCATTGCTACAGTTCGAGCCAGGCCCCTATTTCGCAAGCACCGGAGCGAACGGTGTCTATTCACTGAACGTGCCGAACGGTACGTACGATGTCACCGAGATCACGAGCGATGCGCAACAGCATTGCCTGCCTGAGCCGATCACCGTGAACGCCAACGGACTGACCGTCCTGGACTTCGCGGATACCGCGCTGGTGGACTTGGATGTGCAAATGACCATGGCCAGTGGCGCAGCCCGGCCTGGCTTCGAGCTGGCCTATGCCATCGACATGGCGAACCTGACACCCGGTGCTACTGGCAACAACCAGGTGGTCATGTCCTTCGATCCTATAATCACCTTCCTTGGCGCATCGGTCACACCGAGTTCCAGCACGGGCAGCAGCCTCACTTGGAACAACGTGGGCAACATGAACAACTTCACGACGCGTGAGCTGCTGGTGCGCTTTCAGGTCCCCCCGGATGTAGGCTTGATAGGCACGCAATTGAACGCGTCCGCGACGGTGACACCCGCAATGACCGATGCCATTCTCGCGAACAATACCGCGACATGGGTGGTGACGGTGACCGGCAGCTACGACCCCAATGACAAGCTGGCCAACACGAGCCATGGTAACAGCAGCACGGTTTACCTGATCGAAGAAGATGAGTGGATCGATTACACCATCCGGTTCCAGAACACGGGAACGGATACCGCTTTCCTCGTATTGATCACGGACACGTTGCCGCAGCACCTCGACCCAGCAACGATCCGAATGGGAGCTGGATCACACGGTTTCTCATGGTCCCTCTCCGGCCAGGGTACGCTGCGATGGGTTTTTCCTAACATCGTTCTACCGGACAGCAATGTCAACGGACCGCGCAGCCACGGTTTTGTGAGCTTTCGTATTCGCCCATACCAACCCTTGCTTCCAGGAACGACGATCGAGAACATCGCCAACATCTACTTCGACTTCAACCCGCCGGTGATCACCGAACCGAGCGTACTGGTGGCGGAGTTCAGTACGGGAGTGGCAGGATATCCGGTGAATACATTTCAGGTCTGGCCTGTCCCCGCGAAAGATCGGCTGAACATCACAGCGACTTCATCGATCTCCAGCTTGCGCGTGGTCGCCAGCGATGGTCGTGAGGTCGACATCCCCTACACCCGGACAGCCTTTTCAAGTCTGGATGTGTCCGGTCTACAACCAGGAGCCTATCTCCTTGTGGTACGATACACGGAAGGTACCGAGTCCCGCCAACGCTTCATCATCCAAGAATGACACGCCAGCTGTTAGCCCTCTTGATCGTTGCTTCGCCCATGGCCGCGACCGCGGTCCTTACGGTGACGATTCAACATACCGATGCCGTCTGCACGTACGCTACCGGATCAGCCTTCGCCATCGCTTCCGGGGGCGCACCACCGTATACGTACCAATGGTCCAACGGGACGACGGGCACCGGGATCCTGGATGTTCCTGCGGGTACCTATTCGGTGACCGTGGTCGACGCGCTGGCCGAAGAGGTGATGGAGAGCGTAACGATCCTGGCACAGCCCTACCAGTTGCAAGGCGGCGGAGGCTATGCGTTCTGCACAGGCCCCACCAATATCCTCGATGATCCCCTGTTCGACGGTGTGCCACACGCTCCATGGTATGTGGATGGGTTGCCCGCCATGCTCCTTCCCGACGCTTCTGGTCGTTATGTTTTCACCACCGGAGGAAGCTCTGGTGAAGTGTACACGGTAAGCGATGGTGATGGTTGTGCGGGCACCATCACCACCTTTGGGGTCAGTTACGCAGGGAATTGGCCGCCCCTCTCCATTGCGGATGTTGAACCGGCCTGCGACCTTGTGGCCGATGGGGCTATCACCGTTCACTCCACTGGCCCCCCACCGGCCTTCTCAACATGGATCCATTTGATCCGCAGCGACGGCGTGGACCAGTTCCAGGCCCAACAGCCGGATCTGGACGGCAATGTCCTTTTCACCGGACTGGAACCCGGCTACTATGGCGTGCATTGGTGGTTGGGACATACGGGCGAGGCGGCGGATCCGGGCCTATGCACCTACGATACCCTATGGGTGAACGTCCCTGACCTCAGCCCTTTCTGCGGCAGTGTGAGCGGTACCAGTTGGTTCGATATGGATGGAGATTGTGTGCAAGGTCCGAATGAGGTCGGCGTGCCCTATAGCACGCTACTGATCGAACCTGTTGGAGAGATCGCGATCACGGATGGAAACGGTCATTTCCTCTTCGGAGTGGCGGATGGTTCTTATAGCTTGGAACAGACCGACCCCACCTTGGCCCCGATCTGCCCTGCTGTGCAACCTGTCCCGTTCACGGTGTCTGGCGATCAACAAACGATCGACCTGGCCAATGGGTCAACGGTGCCATTGGATCTTTCTGTCGATCTCGCCAGCGGTGTATTCAGACCTGGGTTCCAAACATCCTACGCCGTATACGCCCGCAACCTCTCGCCGCAGATAAGCGGGCCGTTGGAACTCACCGTGCAATTGGACCCGACCTTGACCTTCCTCGCTGCGAGTGTGGCACCGACCTCCGTTGCCGGTCAGACACTCATTTGGGACCTGTCGGCCTTGGAGAGTTTCGCGATGCAGACCCTTTTGATCGACGTTCAAGTGCCTGTTGGCACACCGCTGGGACTTGCCTTGTACACGACCGCCGGGCTTTCCAACCCGCTCACCGAATCGACCCTACTGAACAACACGGCCGATGAACAGAACATCGTGGTGGGCAGTTACGACCCTAACGACAAGCGCGCAGTAACGAGTTCCAGAGCCAGCGAGGATCTCTACTACATCGACCAGGACGAATGGATCGATTACACCATCCGTTTCCAGAACACCGGCACCTTCCCAGCGGAGTTCGTAGTGATCACGGATACCATCTCACACGAGTTGGATATGCTCTCCTTCGAGCAAGGTGCTGCATCCCATCCCTTCAGCGTTTCTTTCAAACCCGGCCGCGTGATCGAGTGGCGCTTTGACGATATCCAACTTCCTGACAGCGCCAGCAACGAACCGGGCAGTCACGGCCTCGTGAAGTTTCGGATGCGGCCCAAGCTGCCGCTCCTTCCAGGCACCGTGATCGAGAACACCGCCAACATCTACTTCGACTTCAACCCACCCGTGATCACCGAGCCGAGCGCGCTGGTGGCTGAGTTCAGTACGGGGGTGAGCGGGGTTCCAGAGACGGCCGCCGCACTGTCCGTGTATCCGAATCCGGCCAAGGACGCGGTCACGGTCCGGGTGGATAGCAACGCGTTGCAACGGCTCGTACTTACAGCGTTGGATGGCCGTGTGGTAGCCGAGATCCAATGCATCGGAACGAGCGCCTCATTCGATATCGGTGGTTTAGCTGCCGGCAGCTACACGCTCGTGGTTCATACCACTGAAGGCAGGACCATACGTACTTCACTGTTGAAGCAATGACCATGAGAAGCATCCTTCTGCCCCTACTTTTCGCTGTGCATATCGCAGCACAAGCCGTAACGGTCAACATTTGGGTGAACCGATACCCAACGTGCAATTATCCCAGCGGCAACATCCAAGCCAATGCCACTGGTGGTGTGGGCCCGTATGCCTATTTGTGGAGCACCGGAGCCACCACCGCTGTTGTTTCCGATCTACCACCGGGTACCTATTCGGTGACAGTGACCGACTTCAACAATGATCAGGCGACAGGTGAGATCGTTCTTTCAGGTCAACCCTACGCGCTCTCGGACATCGCCGACGGCGGGACGACCGGACTGTGCAACACGTTCACGGATGTGCTGCTGGACGGACCGGGGAATGGGAACACGGGTTTAGGTCAGTATATGGGTCCGTTGCCCTACACCGTGAACGGACAGACCATGCAAGAGACCATCTATTACGAGTGGCTCTTCCCGGTCGATACCTTCTATGCCGCCAGTTGGCCCGCACCACAGTTCGGTGGTTGGCAGACCTACACGTTCAGCGACGGCGCCGGATGTACGGGCACCTTGAACGAATACATCGGTTACCCGATCGAATGGCCCGACCTGACCATCCTGGAGATCCAAGGTGCATGCTCCGGTGGTAACAACGGGTCCATCACCTTCCAAACGGGGCTTGAAGGCCACAGCCAGTTCACCCAAGTGAAGATCGAAACCATCAACAACCAGTACATCACCTCCTTCGGAGCAGGGAACGCGGTGAGCACGAACTCATACGCTCTGCCGCCCGGAGACTACCTGCTCATCCAATTCATGAGCGAGAGCACATTCTTGGCGAGCAGCGGGTGCCGGGTGAGCACTCCCTTCACCATACCGGACCTCGGCCCCGGTTGCGGCAACATCAGTGGCACCGTGTTCATGGACGACAACGAGGACTGCGTTCGGCAAGGCAACGAGCCCGGAGCTAGCGGTGTGGTGCTTGAGATACTCCCCGGCCCGATCTATACGATCACCGGCGGTGGTCAGTACGGCCTCAACCTGCCATTGGGCTCTTACACCATACAACAGCAGAGTGCCGTTCTGGAGGATCATTGCATTTCAGCACCCGCACCGTTCACCTTGTCTTCGGGTGTTCCGTTCCAAACGGTGAATGTGGCCGATACCGCACTCGTGCCGATGGATGCCAGCGTATCGCTAGCGAGCGGTGCTGCACGGCCCGGGTTCCAAATGGCCCTCACAGCTCGAGTGGCGAACAACACCTTGTCCAGCACCGGAGCCAGCACGCTCACCATCACCTTCGACCCG
>ERZ795056.4795-NODE-4795-length-13841-cov-9.986871_pt1 | contig 13841 bp, 9 predicted proteins | sample MGYA00375140_ERZ795056 | MGnify/ENA primary metagenome ERZ795056 (study PRJEB30185, sample SAMN05720227) | activated sludge metagenome | isolation source: Anaerobic digester | place: USA | collected 2015-03-09 ...
AACCAGGAAATACCGTAACCGGAGAATGTTCTGGCAAATGACGAATTCCGGGTCCATTCATCAGAAAACGAACTAAAAACCACCGACCGGTCTTCATTGTTCATCTGTTCACGGTAAACCGACAAGGTGTGGTCATCCGCGGTAAGAAGGACGGTTTTGAGACCGGGATTCTGTTTATGAACATACACCAGCTTTCTTCTCATGTCCTGGTAGTTATCGCTTTCTGCTGAAAAATTCCAGATGCCATCGTCCTCAAGCAACTGCCCCAATGCAAGACCATGACTATCAGATAGAACCAGTGTTGTAAATCCATTACCAGTGGGAGCTTTATCCAGATAAGACTTGTAGTATAGGTCGTAGTACACCAGAAACAAGATCGAATTAAGCCCGAGAAGGATGATCCCAAATAAAAGGAACTGACGAACAACTCTCATTTTAGAACTGGAAGTAGATAAATTCAATGGAAGCATCATTGTTCCCTAAAAAATAAACAGACAGGATCAGAGCCAGGTATATCATCCAACGAACCGGCTTTCTGGATGAAAGTACAACATCTTCAAGAGGAAATTTCTTTGCTCTGCCCAGCCATTCAAAGCCAATTAATACCAGAATGAGAACACAAATTTTGGGAGAGAACTGCACCGGAAACTGAAACAAACTTTTGGAGAGAATTTTAGAGAGAATGGAAAATGCTACCTGAACAGACGGCGCTCTGAAAAAGACCCAGGCCAGACAGACCAAAAGAAACGTACCCAAAACGGAGCTGGTGTCTTTCAAACCTGAAAGCCAGCCTGGACGAGCCTGTTCTGACACTACTACTTTGTTGGTTCCTGTGAGTAACAGCGGAAGATAAAACAGGCTGTGAAGGAAACCCCAGATCAGAAATGTAAGATTGGCGCCATGCCAGAAACCACTGACCATAAACACAATGAAGGTATTTCTTACTTTCTGAAACAGATCGCCCCGGCTTCCTCCCAATGGAAAATACAGGTAGTCACGAAACCAGGTGGAAAGAGAAATATGCCACCTTCTCCAGAACTCAGCAATGTCTTTGGAGAAATACGGATACGCAAAATTCTGCATCAGATTGAATCCGAATAACCGGGCAGAACCAATGGCTATATCTGAATACCCTGAAAAATCACAGTAAATCTGAAATGAGAAAAGAACGGCTGCAAAAAACAAAGTAGCACCACTGTGCTGGGCATGATTTCCATACAATTCATTGACCAGTACGGCACAATTATCAGCAATGGCCAGTTTCTTGAAAAAACCCCAAAGCATTTGCTTGCATCCTTCGCTCCAATCCTGGCCTGAGATTGTTCGCCTCATTTCAAACTGAGGAAGCATCTGGGACGCTCTCTCAATTGGACCAGCGACAAGCTGCGGAAAAAAAGACACGAAAGAGCAAAAATTAACAAAACTACGGACAGGCTGAATTTTGCCCCGGTACACATCGATTGTGTAACTGAGAGTTTGAAAGGTGTAAAAACTGATCCCAACAGGCAGGACAATATCCAGTCTCGAAGCATCAATATGATATCCCAGAAACGTGAAAGCCCGGGAAAAACTCTCAATAAAGAAATTGGCATATTTATAATAAAGGAGCATTCCTAACTGGGCAGTCAGGGAGATACTGAGCAGAAACCGCTTTCTTGAAACCGAGTCCGAACTGCCAATGGCGATTCCTACCAGGTAATCCACCAAAGTTGATATGAAAAGTAAAATGAGAAATTTCCAGCTCCACCATCCATAAAAAATGTATCCTACCAGAATCAGAAACAGATTCCTAAATTTCACATCTCCCCTGTTGAGGATATGATAGCCAAAGAGGCAAACAGGTAAAAAAAAGAAAAACTCGATCGAGTTAAATAACATATCCCAAATCAGCCGTTTTCAATTAACTCATAGTTGCAGTATAAGAATTGGTGTCCGAACCAACCACAAACAAAACTCCAGGAAGTTCATTAATACTGAACTGACCCAAAAAACGGGAAATATTTGGTACCAGCAAATTATTCAGCTCTTCATAAAGCTTGCAAGGTCTGATCCTCCGGGCTGGTCCCGCCAAAATGAGATCCTCTTTTACGTCCCTTGATGCACAGAATTCTTGGAACCAAATTCCGGTTGTAATCATCAAAATACTCATTGATCTCCATTTCTTCGAAGCCATTACTTCTGGCAGCAGTAAAAAAATCGGAAATGTGATGCGTAAAACACGTGACTACATGCAATCCGTCTTCTGTTTCAAACCGGGCTTTCGAGCCACTGTACTGACGGAAAGGATGTAGCTCCCCAACATAAAACATCCCACCAGGCTTCAGTGCCATTGATGCTTTCCTGAAAATTTCATTCAGATCTTCCACGTGCTCCAACACTAGGCTAAAGGTAATCAGATCAAACCCGGCATCTTCTACTGGCCATGTATCCAGAATATCAGCCTGTAAAAAACGGACCCTGCCCTTTGGAATCCTCTGCCTGGCAACTGCCAGCATTTCTTCCGAAAAATCAATCGCTGTCAACGAATCACAGACTTCCATCAGCCAGGAAGTGTTTTTACCTGTTCCACACCCCATTTCCAGACCCTGACCGAATGACAGTCCATGGAGCGCTGTCCGGAGAACAACAGCCTCCAGGTCACGGGTTTTATTCAGATTGGTATCATACTGACCAGCCCACAGATTGTATGAGGACCGGACACCTGAAATAGAATTATTCATTGCGTCAAATCTGGGAAGTGAGGATAACAATTCAAAAACGAAAGAAACAAATACAACTAATCACCTGACATTCTGCACAAAAGATTGAAAAATGGTTTTGCATTTCAAATCGAAAATCTCCATTTAAATATGGTAAACATCATTTTTATTTCAGCGGCGGCTGTCCGAATTTGCTGCCGGAAACACACACCAATATGATCGAATTTTTCAACCTTACTCAGCTTCGGAATGCTGAGTTTATCAGCTATGGCCGCGATGTGCTGGCTTTATTTAAAGAACATGATCTGCCAGGCCTTGGCCTGCAAACATCAGTGACGCAGTTTGAAAAAAATCTACAGCCTGTCGTGGTGAAATACGACCAGGAAAAAGGAAACACACTGGCACATGATATTGAAAAAGCGGATCTCCGGCGGGACAATGCCGTAATCGGAATCCGGCAGGTAGCCGATGCCTACACACGGCATTTTGATGTGGCGATGAAAAAAGCCGCGGAAATTCTGCTTAAATGCATTGCACGGTATGGCAATTCAGCCATTGCCTACCAGAACTACTTTCAGGAGACAGAATCAATCAGGAGGCTGATGCATGATTTTGAAACCATGAGGGATGTAAAGGATGCCCTTGAAACACTCGGACTTCAGGAATGGGCTGATGAACTCAAAGATGCAAACCAGGATTTTCAGGTGTTGTATCAGAGACGAATGGAAAAAGAAAAGGACGATTCGGTTGGTCAGCTGAAAGACCTTCGGAATGCAGCACGTGAATCGTATGAAAGTCTGGTTCATTTTCTGGTAGCCACACACACAGTGCAGCCAAAAGATGTTTTCCAGGAACTCATCACCGGAATCAATCAGCAGATTCAGGAATACAACCGGATTCTAGAAAACCAGGTGACTCCTCAGGCTGTTTGACAATCAATATTATGGAACATCCAGATTACATAAGCATCAACCGGGAATCATGGAACGAGAGAACCCGTGTTCATGTGGATTCGGAGTTTTATGATGTGGAGGGATTCAAAAAAGGAAACAACCCTCTCAAAGAAATCGAAATCGGGCTGTTGGGAGACGTGCAGGGTAAGCGCATTCTCCATTTGCAATGCCATTTCGGACAGGACACCCTGGCTCTGGCCCGGATAGGAGCCGAAGTTACCGGTGTGGATGTATCGGATCTGGCCATTGAAAAAGCCATTGAACTGGCCTTCGATATCGATGAAAAAGCCAGTTTTATTTGTTGTGATCTTTATGACTTACCCAATCACCTGGTCGGTCATTTTGATATCGTATTTACCAGTTATGGAACCATAGGCTGGTTGCCTGACCTGAACAAATGGGCTGAGATTGTGGCCTTATATCTGAAGCCAGGCGGACGGTTTGTTTTTGCGGAGTTTCATCCGGTCGTATGGATGTTTGACAACGATTTTTCCACCATCGGTTACCGTTACTTCAATTCGGGTCCCATCATTGAAACAGAATCAGGCACCTATGCAGATACTTCTGCCAGCATCGAACAACAGTACATTACCTGGAACCATGGAATAGGTGAAGTGTTGTCGGCATTGTTGCGTTCCGGAATCCGGATTACTTCCTTTCAGGAATTTGACTATTCACCATACAATTGTTTTAAAGGTGCAATAGAAGCCGAACCCGGCAGGTTCCGGATAGAGAAACTGGGAAATCTGATCCCGATGGTCTATGCACTGGATGCTGAAAAGATGCAGTAGCAGGATCAAATAAAACAATTAGTGCCCATTGTGGACAGCTCCTGGTTTGTATGAGAACTATATTCAGGAGCTGTCTTTATTTTTTTTCAATAGGATTCCGTCTTTTCAGACCAACTATCTTGTCATTAGGTTTGAATGCACGCTTCTATGAAAAGGCCATACATCATTTATCTGATTACTACCCTTCTGGTTATTCTGGGATGTGACAGAATACATGACACACCTGAGCCTGACCAGTTTCTGATTTTCAAACCGAAGGCACTTTCATTTTCCATTCCGGAAGGCCACGCCGATGTCGTTTTTAATGTACTGGACTCAAACGATCTGAAATCAGAATACACACTAAAAATGGGGCAACCTGCTTTCGGCACACTCGAAAAAGGCACAACACCTGGCCAGTTTACGTACAAAGCACCCATTGGATTTTCCGGAAAAGACTCTGTTTCGTATGAAGTATGCCGGAATGATGTTTGTAAACAAGGCTGGATCTCATTCTACATTTTATCCGGCCAGTGCGTCCTGAAAGCAAAGGATGACACCTATTTGGTCCCAATGAGAGACACCCTTTTTCTGACGGTGCTTGAAAACGACAGCATTTGTTTTGTGAACAACCTGTCATTCCCATCTGGTGCATCCATTGGATCAATTTTCACATCCGGCAATAAAGCCGCACTTATTTTACCTCCTTTCTATGAGGGACCTGTCCAATTCTCCTATGTGATTGGCGATGGTCAAAAAGCAGACACAGCGGAGGTTTCCATTGATGTTTTTACAGATCTGTCTTATTGTGATCGGCAGTTCAAGGCAAGAAATGACACCTTAAGGCTTCTGACCGGTTTTAACTTTATTACATTTTATCCGCAGGCCCTCATTCAAAATGACCTGGCCTGTAAAGATTCCATCCGCACAAGCAGTTTTGCCATTGTGCCCTCTCCCCCATCAAATACGGTTTATGAACTGAAATTCCAGCAGAACCGCTGGTGGTTTCTGGTAAAAAAACCGCAGGACTTTACGACAGGTACCTTCCAGTACAGGCTGTGCACCAATTCCGGAAAATGTGATACCGCCACTGTCGTGATACAAACCCCTTAAATTCTACCAAAATGAAAACCTTATCAGTACAATTCAAACAAGTCCTGCTTTGTGTGATTCTGTTGATCAGTTCCACCCTTGTTCAGGCAAGTTCGTTTCAGTTAAAAATCCGGATAACCTGGGGCGATGGACCCAAACGAAATGTCCCGGTTGAAGTGCAGGGCATATCGCCTATCGGATTTACATTTTTCCAGAATACAAACGTCGATGGCTGGGCTATTTTCAACATTACCAATGAAACAAATGTCAGCGGCTACAATCAGTATAAGATCCAGTTTTTCTCTTCAGCATCAGTGAACGGAGGACAATTCGGAAGTCTTATTCGGGACACCATTTCCATTACAGATACCAATACAGCCGATGTCATCCGGATTTATTCAGGTGCAGACTCCGTTGGATGCCGACCCGAATTCTATACGGATGCAGTACCATCCATCAGTTTTCCTGGTAATCTGGAATACCAATTTACACCTGACACAGCGTTCAAATTACGAAATTGCTTTTACAGTGCCTTCACGCCTGCCGATCCAATGGGAATCAAACTCGTATGGACAGTCGATGGAGAAACCCAGCTCACCAAATTCACCGATGACATTAAAGACACCAGCAATATGTTTAAAACCATATTTAATGGCCAATGCTGTGTGGAAAAGAATGTATGTCTCACAATGACTGATGTTTTTACAGGTAATACCAGTACCTGGTGTCATCTGGTTCAGCTTGAAGCCCCCGCTGCGAACTATGTCTCTGCCCGGATTTTTTCAGGTGGGGTGATGGTTTGGGATTCAATCGAAACAGAACTCATCGGAATAACCAACTCCTACTACAGAAAATCGAAGGCGATAAAATCCGAGGATACCGTCAAATATGTATTTCTTGGGGTACCGAATGGAAAATATACCGTACGAGCCACACCAACCGGACCCATTTTAAGTCCGTTCTACACGACCACATACATCGATTCTTCCCTCTCCTGGCAGGATGCCGACACATTCTGGGTAAATTATACCCAGTTCACTCCCATTGATCTCCACCTTCAACCCTATTTCAACAATCCAATCCTTCCAAGACCAGGAATTCTTCAAGGATTTCTTTCCGGATTGGGAACCGTTTGCTACACACCCATCGCAGGGTTACAAAATCCCAAAGCAACCATTTTCACCGATTCCAAAGTGGTTCTCACCATTGTCAACAGCCAAAATCAGCCCATTGCTTCGGGATTCCTGAATCCGGACGGTACGTTCTATATGGACCAGTTACCCATCGGTGATTACTTCCTGCGGATCGATCATCCGTTTGTCAATTATTCACAGGTGCCGGTTTCGTTCACCGAGGCAAGCCCCTCCATGGTGATACAGGCTACAGTTACAGCTTCCGGTATTACCGCATTAACCCGCACAAAAGGACAGATCGCCCGGGAGGTATTGAGGTTCTACCCGAATCCAACCACAGGACAACTTCATATTCCGGATTTCCAGAAAATTTCAACACTGTTCCTTGTGAATAGTCTGGGAAAAGAAATTCAGTTGACACCATCAGCCGAACTGGACATTGAGCACTTCCCGGCTGGATTGTACATTCTGAAAGGTACTTTTCAATCCGGTGGTTCTTTCCGGAATACTGTGGTGAAACAATAAAGCGGTTTTCAGGAAGGAATTGTCTGACAGTTCCTTCCTGATTTTACAAACCCAGTTCCAGATTGCGGAATCTCGCTTCCATATCGATACAGGATCTCAAAGACGGTGAGCCGAAAGCCCAGCGTCTTTTGTATGATACCTGTAAAGGAAAGCTGTTCGCACTCAGTACCCGATACACCAATACCACACAGGATGCCGAAGATGTCTTCATCCAGGGCTTCACCCGAATATTGAACCGAATCCACGAATTTGACGGACGGAACCTCGAGGCATGGATGAAACGCATCATAGTGAATGAGGCGATCAACCATTTCCACAAACACAAAAGCCAAACCGGGTCGCACTTTACTGAACCCACCGGAAACCTGGCCAATGACGATTTCAATGCACTCGATCAATTGGAAATGGAAGATCTGCTCCGGCTGATTTCTGAAATTCCGGAAGGATGCCGGATCATTTTCAATCTGTATGCCATCGAAGGCTACCAGCACAAAGAAATTGCCGACATGCTCAATGTGAGTGAAAGCACCAGTAAAAGCCAGTACATCAGAGCAAAACAACTATTGCAGATCAAACTTAAAACAACAACAACATGGAAGAAAGAGGCCATTTAGGCAACCGGTTTCGTGATGAATCGCAGAATCCGGAAAGGGAACTCTGGACCGACATTGAAGCCGGACTGAACAGGAAGCGAAAACGCCGTCCGTTGATTATTTGGTTTCTCCTGGCTGGATTCCTGTTGATTTCAGGTGGGACCGCTTTATACCTTCATTTTTCACCTGATCAAATCCCCACGGTAGCACGGATTGAATCATCTCAACCCAATTCCGAAACCGGCCAAATTCAAATACCCATTTCCTCAGATGAAAGGTTAACAGAGACTACCGGCACTAAACATCCAAGGACCAATCCGGCTCAAGGCCCATCAAAAGAAAATCAACAAAACGACAATCAAAAGATTGAATCGATCTCCAAATCCTCTGGCAAAACGAATAAATCGCATTTCGCCAACAAACATTTTCACAAGCCAGCAGAAAAGATAAACCAAATCACACTTGAACCTGTTCGGCCGCCATCCAATGAAACGCAGGTACAAAACTCTGAAGCCATTGAAAATCCGGCAAACCTTAATCCTGAAAACCGAAACTCAGACAGTTTGGTGACGATCCAAAACAATGAAGCAACCAGGCCACTTTCGAACCTGAATCTTTTGTTTCCTTCCACTTCAACCGAAAAGAACAATCCGGAGAAGGTCCATTCGAAGGCAAATGAAAATAAGACGGAAACAAATCCGAATGTCGCCAACAATTTCAGCCAGGACCAACGAACCCAACCCGAATCTGATAGGAGTATTGTATTCAATTCTGATACAGGTTCCATTAAAGGCATTTCGGATACCTTGACGAAAAAGATGTTGGCGGTGGCGGATTCGGCTCAAACGCCAAACGATTCCATCCGTCCTCTACAGAAAGAACCCACAATTCAAAAATGGCACTTTGGTCTTGAATGGACAATTTCAGGTGTTCACAGAGAACTCTACATCAACCAGAATCCGGATTTTTCGAGAATAGAAGTTTTGAATCCACGCGATCTGAATCCGGAAAGAATCAGCCTGCAACTTGGTGGATTTATGGAACGAATCGTTTCCGAAAGACTGTCTGTGATACTGAAACCTTCCCTCCTTCTTATCCAGGACCGGACGGATGCCAACCTTAATATTCGAAAATTGGGTGTGTACAAGTCGCGACTGGACCAGGACGGAAATGAGTGGTTCCAGCCATTGTTTGACAAACAGCGAATCCGTATCCGGACGATGAGAATAATGGCTCAACTGAGTGCAGGCCTCGCTTTTCACTTATCAAAACGCAAATCGTTTGTGTTGGAAGCCGGAGTGAACCGAACGGTTTACTCAAATGTTTCGATCTCTGGTGCCGACCCGAAAGTTCCAATCTTTTCAAAAGCAAGCACAGAGTGGAACGGAGTTCTGCGTGGTGGCTTCCGGATCAAACTGACAGAAAAATTCGGAATGGAACCTTCGGCCACCTTTTTCCTCAAACCCATGGCAACAGCTCTGAAAGGAAATAAGATCACGCCTGTCCTCTTTGGTGTCAGTCTTCGGTATTCATTTCAATGAGAGCAGAAAATTCAGAATGATGTACATGATTGTTCCGGGGTTTGAATCAGAATTGTGGGGCTTTCCCCATCCGGTTTCTGTAAAACAAAACACCAAAGTCCATCTTCAAAACCAGTCACCATTCAGACAGCATTTCGGCTTTTGAAAAAAGGAATGGTTCTTGCAGTTCCAGAAATTGAGAACGTGCAAAATGGAAGAACTAAAACAAAAACTGGGTCATATCCTTGAAGCAGGGCTGATAGCGGATATTGAAAAATCGGGACAAAGGCTGACCTACAAAGAAGGCGATGTGATCATCGATTATGACAAATTCATCAAAGGAATGCCCATGGTGCTGAAAGGAAGCATCCGGGTATTAAGCCAGGATGAAGACGGACGGGAAATCCTTCTCTATTACATCAGCAGCACCGAAAGTTGCACCATGGCCTATTCCTGCTGCATGGAATCCCGCAAAAGTGGAATCCGTGCCATCGCCGATACCGATGTCGACCTTGTGATGATTCCACATGAAAAACTGGACACCTGGCTCATTCAGTATCCCAGCTGGAAAACCTATGTTTTTCAAAGCTTTAATCTTCGGTTCAACGAAATGCTTCGTTCGCTGGAAAGCATTGCCTTCAAAAAACTGGACGAGCGACTGGTAGATTATCTCAAAAAGAAATCAGCCCAGACCGGAAAAAAAGTGATCAGCCTTTCACACCAGCAGATTGCCGACGAACTGGCCACCAGCCGTGTTGTGATTTCCCGTTTGTTGAAACAACTGGAGAATGACGGCAAGGTGATTCTCTACCGGAACGAACTGAAAATCATGCCCGCACTGTAAACGGCCCACACAAATCAGCCTATCTGAAATCCCGGTTTTTACCTCGTATTCAGTCCCGAATTTACATCGGGAGGTAAGAAGCAAATACACAGAGAGCCAAAGCACTTGTCCCAGTTTTACATCGGGACAAGTGAAAATCAATTCAATACTCTGCGACTCTCAGCGTAAAATCTCCTTTACCTCTGCGGTTCCTGCATTTTGTACGGCCGCTGATTCATTCAATTCTACTTCACAAAACGCTCTGTCCAGAGGCCGGTTCGGGTGCGGATCACAAGTTGGTACATTCCTTTGGCCCAACCGGATGCATCCAGTTTCAGTTCATCCGAAACCAGGATTTCTTCTTTTGAGAAAATTGTCTTTCCTGTCGCATCCACCACATCCAACCGGATCAACTGATTCCGTTCCAGACCCGTTGCCATCAGGGAGAACACATCCGAAACCGGATTGGGCACCACCGAAAACTCCACCTTCACATCCAGATCACTGGCCAGTTCGGCACCTTGCTGACGGCAGGCATTCACAAACAACTTACGGCAGGTGGTGGCAAACTTTGGCGTACCACAGGCCGGAATGGAACCATTGGCAATCGGAGTAATCAACACGGCGAAGGTTCGTCCGGATCCAACAGAACCAGCCGATATCGGATCAAACATCACCCCGGCTCCTGTCAGGGTGGTCCCTGAAATATTGGTCGATGTGGTGTTGGTCAGCCAACCTGCCGGTGGGCCGCTGGTTGTCGGACAAACCGCATTGGCATTCTCATAATACCACCATTTCCACTGATATCCACCCGACCCAACCGGATCGACCGACATCGTGATGTTCGCAGGATTACCCGAATTGCAGAACGACTGATCTCCGGCGGCAATCGCTCCCGGATTGAAAACTGGCAGCACGGTAACCTGTCGTGCAACCAAAGCCCAGGCCGAAACAGCACCGGAACCGGACACCAGACAGGCAAAAGTTCGGGAAGCCGTCAGTCCGGAAGGTGGATCATAGGAATTAGTGGAAGCACCCGATATAAGTGTCCAGCCATTTGTGTTGTTGCCTGTTGGCGATGGAACAATTCCATCCTGGTAATACCATTGATAGGTAAACGAAACAATGCCGGACGGTGCGGTTCCAAATAAAATCGCATTTGGATCTCCACCATTGCAAATGGTCTGGTTGCCAGCAGCCAATGAACCGGGGTTGATTACAACCAATTGCGTAACGGTTACCTGCCGCACACCACTGGCCCAGAATGCACTTCCACAAACCGGACTTCCAGATAGAGTGATCAGACATGCATAAGACCTGGAAGCCAAAAGTCCGGCTGGCGGATCATAGGAACTGGTGGTGGCATTTGGAATGATGTTCCACCCTGTAACAGAACCTCCGGTTGGAGCTGCCACAATTCCATCCTGATAATACCACTGATAAGTAAATATGTTGGAACCGCCCGATGGCAAAGTGGCCAACGTCATAGACGTCGGATCTGCCGGAGCAAATTGAGATTCATTTCCAGATGAAACAGAACCGGTGGAAACAGGAGAAAGGACAGTGACCTGACGAACTCCCGTTGCCCATTTCGCTGAAACACCGGTGGCCGAAACCAGACAGGCATAACTGCGGCTAGAGGCAAGTCCGGTCGGTGGATCAAAGCTGCTGGCCGTTGCACCGCTGATGAGCGTCCATCCTGTGGTTACACTGCCGGTTGGAGCAGCGACGATTCCGTCCTGATAATACCATTGATAGCCAAACCCGGTTCCTCCTGACGGTGCAACAGAAAAGGCAATATTGGAAGGATCTCCTCCATTACAGATGGTTTCATTTCCATTGGCCAGTGTACCGGCAACAAAGTTGCTGCAGTTGGTTACAAACATTTTCCGGCAGCTTTCTGCCCATTGTGGAGCTCCGCATGCCGGAATGGATCCGTTGGCAATTGGTGTAATAAGGACGGCAAATGTGCGGCCCACATTCACTGCTCCCGCACTCATGGGATCGAAACTGATTCCAGCCCCGGTAGTGGTGGTTCCTGAAATATTGGGAGATGTTGAATTGGTGTTCCATCCGGCAGGAACGGTGCTGCCAGTCGGACAACTTCCGGTCGAGGTTTCTCTGAAATACCATCTCCATGTGTAGGCACCCGATCCGGTTGGATTTTGCATCATTGTTATGTTGTCAGGGTTCCCGCTGCCGCAGAAACTTTGGTCACCGGCAGTAATGATGCCTGGTGTGAAGACAGGCAATACCGTAACCTGACGAACACCACTTGCCCATGTCGAAACAACACCGGTTCCGGAAACCAGACAGGCATAACTTCGATTGGAAATCAGACCAACCGGAGGATCATACGAAGATGCAGTTGCTCCGGTAATCAGCGTCCAGCCATTGGTCGATACACCGGTGGGGGCAGCCACAATTCCATCCTGGAAATACCATTGATACCCGATTCCGGCCGGACCCGAAGGAGCAGTAGAAAATGCAATCGATGCAGGATCGCCTGCGTTGCAAATGGTTTGGTTGCCGTTTGCGAGAATGCCTGGATTCAGAACTGCACTTGTTACTGTGATCTGCCTTACACCAGATGCCCAGGTGGCAGTTCCGCAGACAGGTGAACCTGCTGGAGTTACAAGACAAGCAAATGATCGGGATACCGTCAGCCCAGCTGGGGGATCATAACTATTGGTGGTGGCGCCTGAAATCGCGGTCCAACCTGTTAACACAGATCCGGTTGGTGCTGCAATGATTCCGTCCTGAGAATACCACTGATAGGTAAAGGTGCCGGATCCTCCGGTTGGTGCAGTTGAAAACGCAATGGATGCAGGATCAGCCGGTGAAGTGAGCGATTGATTCCCTGTTGCCAGCACACCAAAGGTTGGTACCGAAAGAATGGTAATCTGACGAACACCGGATGCCCAGGCAGATGTAGCGCCGGTGGCTGAAACCAGACAGGCATAGGTTCTGCTCGCAGTAAGTCCGGTTGCCGGATCATACGAAGAAGCCGTTGCTCCGGCAATCAGTGTCCAACCTGTTGTGACATTTCCCGTCGGGGCTGCAATAATGCCATTCTGGTAATACCACTGATAGCCAAACCCTGTCCCACCGGACGGAGCCGTCGAAAATGCAATCGCTGCCGGATCGCCGCCGTTGCAAAGACTCTGGTTGCCTGTTGCCAGAATACCGGGATTGATGGTTCCGGGAGTAACTGTTATCTGCCTTACACCAGATGCCCATGTTGCGGTTCCGCAGACAGGTGAACCTGCCGGAGTAACGAAACAGGCATAGGAACGGGATACCGTCAGTCCGGCGGGCGGATTATAACTGTTGGTGGTGGCACCTTGAATCAAGGTCCAACCTGTTAAAACAGATCCGGTTGGAGCAGCAATGATTCCGTCCTGAGAATACCATTGATAGGTATAGGTGCCGGATCCTCCTGCAGGTGCAGTTGAAAACGCAATGGATGCAGGATCAGCCGGTGAAGTAAGCGATTGATTCCCTGCTGCCAGTACACCAAAGGTTGGTGCAGAAAGAATCGTAATCTGACGAACACCGGATGCCCAGGCAGACGTAGCGCCGGTGGCCGAAACCAGACAGGCATAGGTTCTGCTCGCAGTAAGTCCGGCTGCCGGATCATACGAAGAGGCCGTTGCACCGGCAATCAGTGTCCAACCCGTTGTGACGTTTCCTGTTGGAGCGGTAATGATGCCATTCTGGTAATACCATTGAT
>ERZ795056.4798-NODE-4798-length-13834-cov-8.603745_pt1 | contig 13834 bp, 14 predicted proteins | sample MGYA00375140_ERZ795056 | MGnify/ENA primary metagenome ERZ795056 (study PRJEB30185, sample SAMN05720227) | activated sludge metagenome | isolation source: Anaerobic digester | place: USA | collected 2015-03-09 ...
CGTTTTCATTTTTGATGAAGTGATGACAGGATTTCGACTTGCAGCAGGTGGTGCACAGGAAAAACTTGGTATTGATGCCGACCTGGTCACCTATGGAAAGGTGATTGGTGGCGGACTTCCGGTTGGCGCATTTGGCGGAAAGAAAGAGATCATGGAACACATTGCTCCATTGGGGAATGTTTACCAGGCGGGCACATTAAGCGGTAATCCCATTGCCATGATCGCAGGATTTACCTTGCTTAATGAATTAAAAGAAAACCCTTCGATATATACTGAATTGGAAGAGAAAACAAAATACCTGCAGGCCGGGCTGGATAAAGTGCTCAGTGCTTCCGGCATTCCTTATGTGATCAACCAGTTTGGTTCGATGATCAGCATTCATTTTAGTGAAAATGACGTTACAGATTTTGCATCAGCATCTGCAGCAAATATTCCTTTATTCAATAATTTATTTCACTACATGCTCGACCACGGCATATACCTTCCACCTTCTGCGTATGAAAGCTGGTTCCTGAATAACGCCTTGAGTTATGATGACCTGGATAAGACCATTGACGTGATGAAAAAATTCCTGGCCACTGTAGTGGAAGGATAGAAAGTAATTGAAAGATTCTAATAGAAAGAATGAAGCTTATTATGCAGGAACAGCGAAACTGTTTTTGATCTTACCGGTCAGGTCGGTTTCCATCATGCGACAGGCAATGTTGATCATATTCTTGAAAGCGGTGGCATGTGAAATACCATGACCAATGATAACGGGCTTGGATACCCCCAAAACCGGAACACCTCCATACGATTCAAAATTGAAACGTTCAAAATGCTCATCATTTATGTTGCGGCGTTTAACGATATCGTAAATGCTTTCTGCAAATTTTAAAACCACGTTGCCGGTAAATCCTTCGCAAACCATTACATCGGCTTTATCCATCAACACATCCCGGCCTTCAATATTACCAATGAATTTTATTTGTTCATTTTCTTTCAGCATAGGGTAGGCGGCCTGTGCCAATAAATTGCCCTTTCCTTCTTCTTCACCAAGATTAACAAGCCCCACTCTTGGGTTTTCAATTTTCAGGATGTGTTCTGCAAACAGCGAACCAAGGATGGCAAACTGGTTGAGGTTTTCTGGCTTGCAATCTGCATTCAAACCTACATCCAGCAAAAGTCCCAATGAGCCATTTTCACGCGGCATGTAGGCGCCAATGGTAGGACGTAATACGCCTTCAATGGCTTTGATGCTGAACAATGCGCCAACCATCATGGCACCGGTATTACCAGCGCTGATAAAAGCATCTGTTTTACCGGTGGCGAGTAAATGAAATCCGATGGCAATGGATGATTGTTGTTTTTCTTTGAGCGCCTTGGTAGGATGCTCGTGCATTTCTATCACCTGGGAAGCATGTACAATGCTGTATTGTGTGGGTGCAATAGAAAGTTCTGCAATGTGCTGTTTGATCTGCTCTTCATCCCCGATCAACACCAGGTGTACATCTTTACTGTTTTCCTGTAAAAAAGCAGATACGCCTTTCACAGCTTCCAGTGGGGCATAGTCGCCGCCCATCATGTCCAGCCCGATTTTGATCATAGATGCGTAATTTTTCAAAAATTAAAAATTCCAAAACCAGGATTGAAGTTACTCAATCTTTGATTTTGGAATCAATTTCTTTCAGCAAAAAATATTATGCTTTAAGCGGAGCTTTTTCAGCTACAACTTTTCCTTTGTAATATAATTTCCCTTCGCTTACATGTGCACGGTGGCGTACATGTATTTCGCCGGTTGTTGCGTCAGTACTTAACGTAGTTTCAGATGCTTTATAATGCGTCCTTCTTTTTGCACTGCGTTGTTGCGAATGGCGCCTTTTTGGATTTGGCATGACTTTTTTATTTTATTATTTATTATGTAATTGTGTTAATTGTCTTTAAACTTATCCAGTCCCTTCCACAAAGCATTCGCATTATGTTCTATGTGCTTTGCTTCCATGGCCTTTAATTTTTCCAGCACCTCATTGTTGCACTGCGGACCACCCATGTCTTTTTCATTACACATCTTTTGTAACGGCACGCTCAACATCACAAATTCGTAGATCCAGTCGCTTACATCCAGGTGACTTTCATTCCTTGAAATGTAAAACACATCCGGGTCTTCCTCTTGTTCATTCATCTCGTCCGGGTTGTCTACCAGCTTTACCAGCATTTTAAACTCATCCCAAAGATCTATTTTCAAAGGGTTACCACAACGATCGCAACTCACATCTGCCTTACCACCAACTTCAAACTTCAACAGCATGAAACCGGTGTTCTTTTCAAGCGTTAACTTTACGCTGGCCGTGGCATTGGCAAAATCCTGGGCGCCTTTTTCAACAAAGAACTTATCGTCTAATTCGTAATTAAACTGGTGTATTCCGGGCTTCAATCCCACAAAAGCAATCTCAAATGCCCGTCTGTTAGCCATTGCGTTTGGTTTAAAGGACGGCAAAGGTAAGGGAAATATTGGTAATTTTTACCGCTGCGGGGCATTTTTATGGTCATTTGGCCAATAAGCCGTTTTCATGAAGTAATTTTAAGGCATATGAATGTGAAAAAAAAGGCAATTTGGGCCATTTTATTGTTGATTATCAGTGTGGCAATTCATGTTTACAGTTTGGATTCCATGCGGGTGGAATCTGGTTACAGCCATCAATTTTTCGCTTCCTTTTCCAGGTTACTAAGGTTGTCACTTGGATGGATCCCGTTTTCTATTGGAGATTTTCTCTATGGCATCGGTGTGGGCTGGCTCATCTGGCAGGCTTACCGCTTAACGAGGCGACTCCTGGCAATCCGTAAAAAACCAGCCAGCTGGTCAGTAATCAGCGCTTTCTTAATGAATCTCTTCATCTTTTTTAGCAGCTTGTACATTGTTTTTAATGTTTTTTGGGGAATCAACTATAATCGCATGGGTATTGCCTGGCAACTAGGCCTTAAGATGGAAAAATACAGCACGGCCGACCTGCAAAATATAAATGCCCTGTTGGTGGAAAAAGTAAACCAGTCAAAAGCAGTTTTAGTAAAAAATAAAACAACTTATCCCAACAACCGGGAAATGTTTGCAAAAGTTTCCGAGGCTTATACAGCGCTTACCGGAGTCTATCCATTTATTAAATACGAACCTGTATCTCTTAAATCTTCCATGTGGGGATGGTTGGGGAATTATACCGGCTTTACCGGTTATTACAATCCTTTTACCGGCGAAGGGCAGGTAAATACCTCGGTGCCTGAATTCCTGCAACCATTCATTGCCTGTCATGAAGTGGCTCACCAGGTAGGCTATGCGAAGGAAATGGAAGCCAATTTTGTGGGTTACCTAGCCGCAAGCAGGTCGCCGGATACCCTGTTGCATTATTCTGTTTACCTGGATCTGTTCACTTATGCAAACCGCAACCTCTTTTTTACTGATTCAACTTCGGCTAACCGTTACCGAAAGCAATTGTTGCCGGCCGTGGTGGATGATTACAAAGAATGGATCAGGTTTAACCGAAGTCACCAGAGTTTTGCAGAACCGGTCATTCGCTGGCTGTATGGGAAATTCCTGCAAGGCAACCGCCAGCCACAGGGCATTATGAGTTATGATGAAGTCACCAGCTTCCTGATCTCCTATTATAAAAAATTTGGCATGATATAAGTAGGTTCAATTAAACATTATCAAAGGAAACCTGTTATATCAATACGATGAAACCAATTTTTAAAGCAATCATTTCTATCACATTACCCCTTGCCGTTGGGGCCGTTAGTGGATTTTTTACCACAGCTTCCGTCAATGGCTGGTACTCCACAGTAAACAAACCTTCGTTCAATCCGCCGAATTGGCTTTTTGCGCCTGTGTGGACAAGCCTTTATATCCTGATGGGTATCGCCTGTTTCCTCATCTGGAACAGTAAAGCTGAAACCAAAGAGAAACAAGTGGCTTTACGATTTTATGGAATTCAGTTGGGATTGAATTTTTTGTGGTCCTTCATTTTCTTTTATGCTCAGCAACCTGGCTGGGCTTTTATAGAGATCATATTGATGTGGATCATGATCCTGTTAACCATCTTATCATTTCGTAAAATTTCTACTGTGGCTGCCTGGCTCCTGGTTCCATATATCTGTTGGGTGAGTTTTGCCAGCGTGCTGAATTTTGCCATCTGGTATTTGAATTAAACTGGTCAGTTTTTTATGTTGGATAGGAAAGTTCTGATGCTTTTAAAATATAGCGTTGGGCTATCAAGCCATCCATAATGTCCGCATTTATCCAGGATAACAACCTGCGATTTTTTAAAATTGCTTTGTGCTTTTCGTGCCGTTTTTTCTTCAATGATATCCTGTTTGCCTTGTATGATCAGTACCGGTTTGTTGAATGAAGCCAATGAATCTGCACAATTAAAATGGATTGTTCGCATGTCATCCCATAGCAGGTTATTGATGAGTGTATTTCCCTGGGTAAGTCGTTCTGCAACCTGGGGAATGAATTGTGAATGATATAGGTAAGCAGGTGCAAGGGCCATTCCACGCTGAAGCCTGGCTGCATGACTGGTATCACCTTCAGCAATTTTATTGTTCCAGTATTCGAGCGATTGACGGTCTTTTGCAGATAATCTTTGCTGAATATTCCTGTTTACATATTGTAAAAGTTCGAGATCGATACCACCTGATGATGAAAGGATCAAAGCGTTTACCCGTTCGGGATAGATGGATGCATAATACGATGCCAGCATCCCGCCAAATGAATGACCGAGGATGGTCCACTGATTGATGTGTAAGGCCTTTCGCAAAACTTCGATATCGTTCAGCATATTTTTCATGCTGATCGTCTTAATACTGATTTCTGGTAAAGTAGACTGACCTGTACCTCTCTGATCGTACAGGATCACCATGCGATCAGATGAAAGCGAATCGGCCAAAGCCGCAAAACCATTGCTGTTCATGCCCGGGCCTCCATTGATGATCAATAAAGGATCGCCCTTGCCATAAGTACGGTAATGGATAACCGAACCTTCATTGGACAGGAATCCTTCTGTCTGGGCAGTTGCAAACTGGCTGATCAATAACAGGCAAAAGATCCCGCAAATAAGGTATTTAGGTGAATTTGTTTTGATAAGACAAAGTAAAGCAGATAATGCAAGCTGGCTTTACCGTTTGTATAAATGATATCAGAACTGGTTCTTCCACATCATGCTTTCTACAGGCCTGTTGGGCTGCCCGCTGTATTTTGCATTTTTTTTCTGGTTGTATTTGATCTCAATTTCTCCATCTACAGGGAAGTAGATCAATTGACCTATTGGCATGCCATGATATACCCTTACTGGTTGTTTCACCGAGATCTCTAATGTCCAGTTTCCGCAAAAACCAACATCACCTTTGCCTGCTGTTGCATGGATATCGATTCCAAGCCGGCCTGTAGATGATTTACCTTCCAGAAAAGGAACATGTGCATGAGTTTCAGTATACTCAAGGGTTACGCCGAGGTAAAACATATGAGGCAATAACAATATGCCATCATCGGGAATTTCGAAATGTACGATGGTATTGTGTTTTTTGGCATCCAGTTCGGCGTGTTCGTAGGTAGCAAGATACTTACCCAGGTGAACATCATAACTGTTGCTGCCAAGGCATTCGCGATCGTAAGGAGCAATTTTTATTGTGCCTTTTTCCATTTCTTCCAATATCCTTTTATCACTTAATATCATTTGTAAGGGCGTTATTCGTTAATTTGTAAAAGTAATTTTTTCATTTTTCAATTAACCAGTTTCCCCGGGTATATGCCTTTGGTTTATCAACAAAATATCAACGAAGACACGAGATTGGGTGTTTGGCATATTGCAGAAGCGGAGGATTTTTTTTTGGCTAAAGTTCCCCTCCAAAAAACGATCACGCATCCGCACAAAAGATTACAACACCTCGCCGGCCGGATGTTATTAACTGAACTGTTCAGCGATTTCCCCCTTTCCCTCATCGAAATTGCCGATACCCGGAAACCTTTTCTACCCAATGAAGCATTTCATTTTTCCATATCACATTGCGGCGATTATGCTGCAGCGATGGTAAGTAAGGTAAACAGGGTTGGTGTTGACATTGAGATTATTTCGGAAAAAGTTGGCAGGATCAAGGATAAATTTTTATCCGAGAAGGAACAATTAATGTTGACCAGGGCGTTTGAGGATCAACATGAAATTTCTCCCGAAAGCGCTCTCACACTGGCCTGGAGTTTCAAGGAAGCCATGTTCAAATGGTTTGGCGATGGCGGGGTTGATTTCCGTAAACACCTGCTGATTGAATCAGTTATTTGTAAAGGCAATGAATATTTAGCTCAATGTGTGCTGAATAAAAAGTCACCCATTTCCTTACAACTTCATGGACTGATGTTCAACCAGAACATACTCACGTGGCTGGCTACCCGATAATGCTTTTTTATTTAAGTTATCTTTTTTCAATTTCCACCCACCAATCGTTTCCGCTATACACATGATGCACAGCTGAAAAACTGGCCTGGTTGAGGGCGAAGGAAACCTGTAGCAGGCTGTTCAGGTAAGCCAATGGTTTTCCCTTGGGTACACTGCCAAAGGTTTCGGCAAATGGCATGTCAGATTCATAGATCTTTTTTTGCTGATGATACATGCGGACATGCATTTTATCGCCGGGTTTTAATCCGAGACTTTTAAAGAGTTCGGAAGAAATGTTCGTCCATACGTTACCGTATTGTATATCAAGTATAGCAATCGTGCCCCTGATCTTTTTTCCTTCCAGCTTTGCTTCCTGGAAAGGAATGTTCACTACTTCTGCAGGCAATAATTTACCCACCTGTTCAAAGCTGATGGCCCCGGCAGCAAGCCTGGCAGCGGTAAACGCATACACATCCCTTCCATGAAAGGTGTAGGATTTTTCTGATCCCTTTCTGCGGTTAACAGCTTCATCAATTTCCCTCATCTCGGCAATGCCTTGAGAAGCTGCGACCAGGGTTAAGGTTCCGTTATCAGGTGTAACAATGAATTGTCCTGTTTTTGTTTTTAATACCACCGATTTCCTGGCGGTACCAACCCCGGGATCCACCACCGAAACAAATACAGTGCCTTCCGGCCAGTATGAAATGGTTTGTTCGAGACGGTATGCTGCTTCCCAGGTATTGTAAGCGGGGATTTCGTGGGTAAGATCAAAAAGTTTCAATTCATTTGAAACCCCAATAGCCACGCCTTTCATAGCAGAAACAGCGCCGTCTTTCAAACCGAAATCTGACTGAAAAACCACGATCTTATTTTGAGCGGTCGATGAAATCGCCAACAGGCATCCAACCAGGTAAACAAAAACTTTCTTTTTCATATATCACAAATTAAAAAGAGTTGGCAACTTTCATCGTTGCCAACTCTTAAGGTAAAAATATTTTATGTTTTGGCAGCGCTTATAAAGTTAAAGCCACTTTTCCAAACAGCCTCAGACCATTGAATCCCATTTGTACAGAATCCCATGGACCACCGGATTCATTGTCGCCAAACCATCCTTTTGCCTGTTGGTTCACGCCCAGGTTGGGATGAACGTTGAACAGGTTATCGGCGCCAGCGAAGATGCTGAGTTTTTTGGTCAGTTTATAAGAAATGAATACATCGGTCACGAGCTTGCTTTTGAAGTCGAAGATCTCGGGTACATACACATTTCCATCTGCGTCTGTGGGTACCTGTGGGTTGATGCCGGTTTGATTCGGGTTATCGGTAGTAGCATCTCCAAAGCCCATCAGTTTGATGGCGCCGAAATAGGTAAGGTGTGTACCAATGCCGCATTTTTTATAATTATATTCAAGGCTTAAACTGAATTTATTTTTTGGCGCAGAAGCTTTCAGGAAAGCCACTTCACGGTCGCTGTAAAATGTTTTACGGTTTAATTCTGTTGCATTTAATGCTGAAGGAACATGGATGTCATTTATGGTCATGTTCTGGAAATTACCAGCGAGTAATGCTTTAAATGATTGTTTGTTCCAGCTCTTCGAATAATCAATCACGATATCAACACCACTGTTGGTAGTATTAACAGCATTTGCAAAAAACTGAACAGTTGAAACACCTACTGGGATCTGGGCTAAGAAAGCAGGTGAAAGCGTTGCATCTTCGGCACTGAACAGGCCGGATAATACAACCCTGTCTTTTACTTTTACCATGTAACCATCAGCAGTAATGGTTAATCCTTTGATAGGCTTCCAGGAGAAACCGATGCTTCCATTTACAGACGTTTCTTCTTTCAGGTTTGGTATTCCCGCTGCCTGTGTGAGTGCACTTCCATTGCGGGAGATGAGCGACTGCACCAGTTTTCCGCCACTGAAAGAGGTAAGGCTATTCCTGAAATTGATTTGCTGCAGGGAGGGAGCTCTGAAGCCGGTACTAACGGAGCCGCGTAGGTTAAAATCTTTGGTTATTTTATACCTGGTCGCAAATTTGAATGTGGCTACTGATCCAAAATCTGAATAATGTTCAAATCGAACAGCTCCATCCATCAACCATTCTTTCGTGGCATTCAATTCAGCATCCACATATAAGCTGATGTTGTTCCTGTCTGATTTGATGGCATCTTCCGGTGTAAATCCAGGGAAACCTTGTGAACCGGATGCAGGAGTTAAGAAATCGCCGGCAGTTGGATAATACAAAGGATCCTTGTGAAAATTTTCAAATGATGCCAATTCACCTTCGTAGATAGAATAGCGCTCATACCTGAATTCAGCGCCCAAACCAAGGTTTAAGCCACTGGCCACTGTACTGAATGATTTGCTCACATCCAGGTTGGTGGTATTCTGCAGGAAATTAAATCCGCCATCATCAAAACGCGTTTGGCGAATGGAACCTGGGATCAGTATCTGTGAAGCATTGAAGGTTTTATCTCCGTAAAAATGGAAATCATTTCTTCCAAAAGTATTGCTCAGGTCCCAGTTCCAGTCTTTGCAGATTTTACTTTTTACACCTGCTGCAAAAGAGATGTCCTCGATGTGCGTAAGGATGCGTGGGTTGTAATAGATCTCTCCATCATCGGCAATGCGCATGATAGAAGTGTCAAAAACCAGGGTGCCATCTGCCGTTACCGGGAAACGGTTTGGTCTTGAACTGTAATTTCTCGTGTATGCGTAAGCGTCAGATGCTTTGTAATTGTATCCGCCAAAAGAATAAAAAGTTGTCTTCTTGCTGGCGCTGGTGGGGATTTCCATATTGTACATGGCGCCGCCGGTTTTTACAGATCCGTCACCAAAAGCCCTGCGGCCTCCATTGATATAGGGCAGCGCATCTTTATCATTTTGCCAGTTTATGGTATCTGCCTGGCGGAAAGTTTTTTCCTGGTTCAGCAGGTCAACCGAAAGGTTAATGAACCCGCCGTTTTTTCCAAGGTTGAATCCATCGTTTAGCGATAAGCTAACTGTACCGCCATCAACCGGGTGACTTGAATAGTATTGATTCGAACGCCTGTGCTGGTATGCGTTGAATTTAGTGTCGTAGTATCCACTCCATCCACCGGTAACGGTTAAATGATTTACGTCTTTTTTCAACACAACGTTGATCACGCCTGCCATGGCATCGGAACCATATTGCGCAGATGCACCATCCCGAAGGATTTCGATCCTGTCTACGATAGATTGTGGAAAGGCATTCAGGTCAGAACCCGAAGCACCACGTCCTCTTGTACCAAACAAGGCTACAAAGGCAGTTTGATGTCTTCTTTTTCCATTGATCAGAACGAGCGTTTGATCAGGACCCAGTCCTCGTAAGGTTCCCAGGTCAATATGATCGGCACCATCGGCACCGCTCTGTTTATTGTAATTGAAGGAAGGTGCTGCCATATTCAACACAGATGTGAGGTCCGATTTTGCGGTTGGCAGTCCCACCTGGTTGATCCTGATGACATCAACCGGAACGGCCGTTTCTGTTTTCGCCCTTGCGACACCCCTGGTACCCAAAACGACTACATCTTCCAATTCAACCGATGTTGCTTCCAGGCTAACGGTTACCATTAGCTGTGTTGAAAGGGTAACCAGTGATTTTTTATATCCAACGCTGGTGATTTCCAGTACATCATTGGCCCTGGCCTGGATGCTGTAGTTGCCGTCGTTGCCAGAGCTGACTCCTTTTTTGGTGGATCGTACTGTCACAGAAGCGTTGCTGACAGGATTGCCAGTTTTGGCATCTGTAACTTTTATAGTATAGGTTTGTTGGGCCTTGAGTACAAATGCGCCTAAAATAAGGCATAAGCTTAATAGTAGTTTTCTCATCATAAACATGGTTTGGTTAATAAAAAAGTAATGGCAAAGCAAGTATGAAAGTAATAAATTATTACAATAATGCAGGTTTTGATACTGCACATGATTGTTATTTATTGGTAAATGGTATTTTTTAAGCCAGACTTAGTTTTCCAGGAGGTTTTCTTCAGAACCATCCAGCAGGTGCATGTTGATCGAATCCTGCCCGGCGATGCCTTCTATGGAGCCTGATATGTGCAATGAATTCTGAATGATCAATTCGATTTGTTTTTCTTTCTTTTTAAAATTCTTTTCAAAGTCTTCCCTTTCTTTTTGGAGCAGGTTACGGAGTTGACCAAATCCATTGCGTATGGCATTCCAGTTGCCTACAAATTCCTGGCCGGTGAGGTAATCATATAAAGCAACCATTTTATCGCCTTTGTTCTCCTGGCTCTTTCTCGATTCACTGATCTTTAGCATGGCATTGCGTAAAACGGTTGCCAGGCTTTTTACTTCGGAAAAGCTGCAGATGTATACACCGTTCTTTTCTCCGAATTGTGGCATGTCACGGGGCATGGTCTTCGTTACGATCACTGCGATCTCTGCACCTTGTTTCAGCATGTCGGTTTTTAATTTTTCTATCCAGTCGGCGGTAAAGTGTTCGGTTCGTTTGCTTTCGTATATTATTTTGCCACATTCTATGCCAATATTATTCCGGATGGTTTGAATGCAATCGGCACCACGAACGCCTTTTCCTACTTCACTGATGAGATCGAAAGGGAAGGTCGCCCGCAATAATTCTTCCAAAGCCAGTTCCTGCACTTCTCCCTGCAACTGCATAGAACCTTGTTCGGCTTTTCTTTTCATTTCATCTGCAAGTTTCTTTTGATCCTCCAACTGCTTTTCCAATTCACGAATGCGCAGGTTATGTTCATTGTCCTTTACAGAATTTTTATCAAGTTCCTGTTTCCTAACCTGTTCAGTGATGAGGGTTCTTTCCTGTTGTAGTTTCTTTTGTAATTCCAGCTCCAGTTCAGCTTCTTTATTTTTTAAATCCTGTTCTTTCTTTAAAAAGTCAAGTTCTTTTTTTCGGGATTCTTTGAGTTTTTCTTCCGATTCGGCAGAACGGTCCTGCAGTATGCGCAGTTGGTTCTCATAATCACCGGCAATGCTTTTACGGAGCTGATCCTGGATATCGGCCTCCATTTTTATTTTTTCCTGCTGAAGTTTCTGGGCAAATATTTCGTTTTCTTTTTTCTTCTTTTCTTCAAACATCACCTGGTCTGCTTCAAGCTTTTTCTTTTCATCTTCCAGTTTGCCCAGTGATTGTTGCAGTTTCTCCTTGTATTGTTCCTGCAGCTTTTGCTCAATGTCTGCGGCAATTACATTTTCCACATCAAAAACATGCCCGCAATTGGGACATTTAATATCATTTGCCATGTAGCGTAGATTATTTTTTTACAAATTAATCAATAAAAACCTGTTTTCGAACAAGGTGATTATTGTCGTTGAGAAAAGGGTGCTGAAATGCTAAACCCTTTGAATAGTTATGTCGTATATAAATGAACGAAGATGCGGATGGTAATCCGTTTAGAAGCTAGAATGGCCGTTGCTATGCCTGTCTATGAAAGATGCCCTTTAAATGAAATGTTTTATTTCAGGTAAAGGGCATTATTATAAAAATAACAGAAGGTAAAAGAAAGATAAACATATAGCAGTATAGATTCTATAGCCTGTTTACTTTTGGCCTGCTGACAAGTTAAATATTTTATGAGGGATGATGGGTTCTCCATTCATGAATGATAAATGCAACAAATAAAACCAATACCTGTGCTCCCATACAGGTTAAGATGGTTAAAGGATCTATATTTTTTTGTGTAGAAACCAATAACAACCCCGTTGCACTGATAAGAAAACAAAATATGCCTGCAATGATCCACACAATGTATTGTGGGATGAATGTTTTTTTATTGAAAGTTGATAGTGAATGTTCCATAAAAATCTTTTTTAACATGAATAAGGTTAACAGCTCAAAATGGCCAGGAATGCTTCTATGGATAGTATTCAAAAAGGATGCCGGTTAGCCGGTTTTTAAGGTGTCTGCAATTTTTATAACGTTAAAAAGCTTTTTATGGTATGTCGATCATCCGGATCTTCAGTTTGTTTTCGATGCTTCCATTTCCGTATTTATCCCAGAATTTTACCAATACCTCGTAATTTTCGTCCCAATTCATCGGTTTGCCGGTAGATACCGTGCATTTCAGCAATTTAGCTTCTTCTTCTTTAAATACATCGCGGCCTTCAAAAAGGTCTTTTTCATGTAAAACCTGGTTGCCTTTTTCATCTTTGATGATCAACGAGCAACCTGCACTTATTTTCCCGTTTTTGGTGGTCATGCCACTGATGCCGTCATTCACAAGCACAAAATTTTCCCCTAATGGGATATCGGTATGTTTTATTTCTTCTCCGTTCATCACCAATAACGAACGGGAGGGTTTCATTTGATGATATTCTGTTGTCATCCCGGTATTCAGGTCTTTGTTAATGCCTGTAACTATAGGCGCTTTACAGGCGCTGAAGTAAAAGATCACGCCCATCAGAACCGAAATGCCTGCATAACGAATGATAACACCTGGTTGAAGATGTCGCCTTTGCCATAGCAGGTCGGCTAATTCTATGAGAAGTAACAGGAGGTAAAGGCCCAGTGCGATGGATGATCCAATGAGCAGTGTTTTGCCAAACATCAGTAATGTTTCACCTGTTGAAATTGGGTAGTTGTAAAACAACAGTCTTAAGAAAGCGAAAAGTACGAGGGCCATAATGTTAATAAATACGAATAATTTTTTGGCAATGTTTAGGTGGTCCGTGGCCGTTAGTTTTCTTGAAAAAAGTAAAGTTTGCATCTGTGTATTGTTTTAAGCGGAATGTTTGTATTGTGTTAGAGTAATACGATCACGGAAAGATCGAAAGGGTTATAAAAGATTTGAATAACCGAATTTTTTACCGGCATCCTTTCCGGGGTGGTCATAGCGGAAGCCGTAACAAGCTTGTCTTCTTTGTCGGCCGGCAGACGGAAACTTATACGGAGAATGGTATTCTTATCAGACTTCTCCTTATGCATGCGAATCAACTTCTCCACTTTTACATGAGTCATTTTGCCGCACAACAGTAACTGCTGGTATTTTTGGAGAAAGTCGTTCCTGTTTGCGGAACGGTGCAGAAGGGTCTCCTGGTTGTTATAAGATCGTTGCCCCATTAATAATTGAACAAAGCCTTTGAATCCTTTGCTGATCTCTTTCTTTACAGTAAGTTTTTTTTCCTGTAAAGGATGTAATGTTTCAGAACTAAATCGCATTTTATTGTTTTTAGGATGATGACACAAAGGAAAATGAATGCGACAAACCATATTATATCAAATTGGTATATGGCTGTTCTGAATCATCAAACGGTTTTTTGCAGATCATTATAAAGAATCAAGAGAAGGAAAGTTTGGACAATAAAAAAACCGGAAATAACTTCCGGTTTTACAAGTGTGCGGCAAAGGAGATTCGAACTCCCACACCCTTTCGGGCGCTACCACCTCAAAGTAGTGCGTCTACCAATTTCGCCATCGCCGCA
>ERZ795056.4803-NODE-4803-length-13825-cov-26.814234_pt1 | contig 13825 bp, 10 predicted proteins | sample MGYA00375140_ERZ795056 | MGnify/ENA primary metagenome ERZ795056 (study PRJEB30185, sample SAMN05720227) | activated sludge metagenome | isolation source: Anaerobic digester | place: USA | collected 2015-03-09 ...
CGTGCTGAGCGACGAAGCGACCCACAAACTCCGAGAGGCGGCCAGCTTGTAAACAGCTCGGAAGGCGTGCTATTGGTGCTCATGCTCTGCGGTAGTGCGCAGCAGCTCCGCGTCGTCGTTAAGGAGTCCCGATGCCCTCGTCGTCTCACGGTTCTGGAAGCGGTTCTGGTCACGGTTCTGGTCATGGTCCTGGTGCTGCCGCAGGTAGTGGCACAGCGCTGGAACAGAGCTGTCAGCTCATCGAAAAAATCCTGGGCCTGTCGGCCACTCACAAGCAGTCCGAGCGCGGCGTCTACATCGACCGAGGCCTGTACGTCATCAAGCAGGGTAGCTCGTACGTCATGATCTCGGTGGTGGCGACGGGACAGCAGCAGGAAAATGCGCTGGTGCGAGTCACCGCGCAAGTCGTGGCTGGCGTTCGCCCCGAGCCGCCGCTGCTGCGTCAGCTGATGATCCTCAACGGCAAGCTGCGCTTCGGCGCTTTTGCGTATGAACCAAACGGCGAGCTGATCCTGTTTTCGCACGCGCTGCTCGGCGGTGGGACGCTGAACGCCAATGAAGTCTTGGCAGCCGTTCATGACGTGGCGCTGGTGGCCGACCGCTATGACGATCACATCGTGGCTCGCTACGGTGGCCGTCGCATGCAAGATGTCGTCGAGGAATCTGCTTGGGCCAGCGTGCTGCACCTGGCTGGCAACGAGCTGCCCGCGCTGGAAGATGACTTAGCCGGCCCAACCCGTCCCAAGTCGGGCAAAAAGAAGGACGCGTAGACATGACGCTGATGCACGGCGCTCGCGCCAATATCACCGAAGCCATCGGCAACACGCCGATCGTCAGGCTCAACAAGGTCGCCGCTCACGTAAAGAGCTCGATCTATGTGAAGTGCGAATACTTAAACCCCGGCGGGTCGGTCAAAGATCGCATCGCAGTCCATATCATTCGCGACGCTGAGCGGCGGGGCCTACTGGCTCCAGGCGGCACCATCATTGAGGCTACCTCGGGCAACACCGGGGCGGGTCTAGCGATGGTGGCGGCGCTGCGCGGCTATCGCACCATCTTTGTCATGCCCGACAAGATGTCGCAGGAAAAGGTCGCAAACCTGCGCGCGCTGGGGGCCAAAGTGGTGCTGTGTCCGACGGCGGTCGATGCCTCCGATCCGCGCAGCTATTACGAAGTGACTAAGCGCCTCGTCGCTGAGACGCCCGGCGCCTTCCACGCCAACCAGTACCACAACCCCGCCAACCCCGAGGCCCACTACCTGTCGACCGGCCCCGAGATCTGGGAGCAGACGCAGGGCGGCTTTGACGTCTTCGTCTCGGGCATGGGCACGGGCGGCACCATCTCGGGCTGTGGACGCTACTTTAAAGAGCAGAACCCAAAGGTTCACGTCGTCGGTGTCGACCCCATCGGTTCGATCTACTACGAGCTAAAAAAGACCGGTCGCATGACGCGCCCGTTCGCCTACTCTGTCGAGGGCATCGGCGAAGACTTCCTACCTTCGACCATGAACCTGGACTACGTCGACGAGATCGTGCGCGTCGACGACAAAGAGTGCTTCCAGCTGACCCGCGCTCTGGTCCGCCAAGAGGGCGTCATGTGTGGCGGAAGTTGCGGTGCTGCCGTCGCTGGCGCCATTCGTTATGCCGAGCAGCTCGATCGCGATGGCCATGCACCGCAGAACATCTTGGTGCTGCTGCCCGACGGTTCGCAGAAGTACCTGTCGAAGATCTTTGACGACAACTGGATGCGCGACCAAGGCTTCCTGGAGTCCGAAGATCACCTCGGCCTGGTCAGCGACATCCTGGCTTCCCGGGCACCGCGACCGGTGATTACGGCGCAGAAGGGCTCGACGCTGCGCGAGGTCATTGCGCTGCTCAAAGAGCACGGCATCTCGCAGGTGCCGGTGGTCGATTCGGGCGACGGTCGGCTCTGCGGCCTGATTGCCGAAGTGGATCTGCTCAATCATTTGCTGGTCAAGGGCGGCTCCCTCGACGAGACCATCGAGCATATCGTCGAAGCTGATTACGCGACGGTGACACCGCTTACCCGCGTGCGACTGCTAAAGACCATCTTTAATGACGCCAAGATGGTGTGCGTGCTCTCGACCGGTGCAGCCTCGACGACGGCGGGACAGTCCAGCAAGACGCCGGTTCCGCGCGACAGCCTGCTTGGGGTCATCACCAAGATTGACCTCATCGACTACCTGGCCACCCGCGACGCCAGCCGCAGTTAACCTTCGCACGCCCTTTGGAGCTGCCTGCAATATCCGACTCTAGCCAGTTGCATCTTGAGACGCTGGCGATCCACGCCAGACAGCAGCTGCAACCCAACAGATGATGAACTGGCGCAGGCCTCTGCGCAGGCTGCTCACTAAAGACTCCACGGCCAAACCTTCATGACCGCAACCAATGCCAAAGATGTGGTGCTGCTTTGTAATCCGCAGGCTGGCGGGCGCTGGCGAGCGCTCGCTGAGGTCCTGGACAGCCCCGAAGCCAAAGGCGTACGCCGCATCGTCACCGATGACATCGAGGACGTCCGCGAAGCCTTAACCAGCGTCGGTCAGCGCGCCAAGCTCCTGTGCATCTACGGCGGCGACGGCACCATCTATCACATCATCAACGAGCTGCTGAAAAACCCGCCCGACGGTCGCTTGCCCCCGCTCGCGTTTTTGGGCGGTGGCACCATGAACGTCACCGGTCGCATGTACGGCATGGTCGCTTCGCCCGGCGAGAACTTCCGCGCCGTCATGAAGGACTACCTGGCCGACCAGCTGGTGTGGCAGCAGGTGCCAGTCGTCAAGGTGAGCTCCGGCTCGCACCACAGCTACGGCTTTACGTTTGGGATGGGTCCGCTGGTGCGCATCCTCGATCGCTACGAGCATGGCCAAAAAGGCAAGCTGGCCGCCGTCGGGATTGGCCTGCGCGCCATCGCCTCTGCCATCAGCCCCATCTCCAGCAGTCTGTCGGGGATCTTGGATCAGATGAACGCATCGGTTATTGCCGACGGCGTTACGCTGCCGCATCAGCGCTACATCGCGGTCTTTGCCAACACCACCGGCGCCATCAACCGCGCGATCGAGCCGTTTGCCGACGAGCGCACGCAAGACACTTTCAACTTCCTGGCCTACGCTGTTAGCAGTCGCGAGCTGGCGATGCTGGTGCCGATGCTCGCGCGCGGCAAGCTGCCGCTGGATCGACAGCTCCTACGCAGCCCAACCGCGCTGTGGCGACAGCTGGCGGCGCTGGCAAGCTCACGCGGTCAGGCAGAGTGGCCGCGCGATCCGCGCTACGTCAACCACGTCGCACGCAGCCTGCAGATTCGCACCGATGAGCCTCTGTACACCCTCGATGGAGAGCTGTTGCCGTGCGACCCAGAGAGCCCGCTTGATGTTGCACTGGGTCCAAATCTGCCGCTGGTCAAGCTGACCCCGATTCGCTAGCGCAAAAACTGTCTGCACTGCCCGGTGCACTTCTTGTGAACCGGTGCGCTTTCAGCGGTGTTATATGACGCACCATGCTGAAAAAAACCAAATCCCATCATGTGTCTTTAAAACCCTCTGACTGGCGACTGGCTTCGCTTCGTGGCGCAACTGCTTGTGCTCTGGCGCTTTCACTAAGCCTAGCTGCTGGTCAAGCCCACGCGGCCCCAAAAGCCGCTGCAACCCCCAAAGCGGCTGCGCCAGCCAGCGCTGGCATTGACGAGAGCGTAATCGATCGCTCGGTCAAGCCCTGTGACGACTTCTACCAGTTCGCTTGTGGCGGCTGGCTGAAGAAGACCGAGATTCCCGCCGACCGGCCCTCGTGGAGCCGAGGCTTTTCGGAGATCAACGAGCGCAACCAAGCCGTGCTGCGCGAGAGCCTAGAGGAAGCCGCTGCTGGCAAAGGCACGCGCGACCCGCTGATGCAAAAAGTCGGCGACTTCTACGCCGCCTGCATGGACGAGGAGCGCATCGAAAAGACTGCGCAAGCCGACCTCGCCGCGCTGCTGGCGCCGATTGCCAAGGTCAAGACCGCAGACGACCTGGCCAAAGAGGTCGCGCGCGAGCACCTGTCGCTGGGCGGATCGCTGTTTCACTTTAGCTCGCAGCAGGACTTTAAGGACGCGACGCTGGTGATTGGCAGCCTCGATCAAGGCGGGCTCGGTATGCCCGACCGCGACTACTACTTAAAGACCGACGAGAAGAGCGAGACGCTGCGCAAAGAGTATCTGGCACACGTCACACGCATGCTGCAGCTGGCCGGGTCCACTCCAGCCGATGCCGCGACGCAAGCGAGCACCATCTTTGCGATCGAGAAGAAGCTGGCGCTGGTATCGCTGTCTCGCACCGACCGCCGCGACCCGAAGAAGCTGTATCACCGCATCGAGCTGGATGGCGTGCAGAAGACTGCGCCCAAGTTTGCTTGGCAGACCTACTTAACAGAGCTGGGTTTCCCGACGGTGCGTCAGATCAATGTCGCCAGTCCCGAGTTCTTCGCAGGCATGAGCAAGCTGCTCGCCGAAGAGAACATCGAGAACCTGAAGGTCTACCTGCGCTGGCACATATTGCGCGACGCTGCAATGACGCTGTCGAAGGCGTTTGTCGATGAGAGCTTCGCTTTTTACAGCAAAAAGCTGACCGGCACCGACAAGCTGCTGCCGCGCTGGAAGCGCTGTATCAGCTCCACCGACCGCGCGCTGGGTGAAGCACTGGCGCTGCCGTTTATCCAGAAGACCTTTGGCACCGACGGCAAAGCCAAGGCGCTGGAGATCATTCAAGCGATTGAAGGGGCGATGGAGAAAAACCTCAAAGCGCTGTCCTGGATGGACGACAAGACGCGCGCGGCGGCGCTGACCAAGCTGCACCGCATCGCCAACAAGATTGGCTTCCCCGACAAGCCGCGCCGCTACGACACGCTGCAGGTCAAGCGTGACTCGTACCTTAGCAACCTGGCAGCAGCGGCGTCGTACGAGACCAAGCGCGACCTGGCCAAGATTGGCAAGCCGCTGGATCGCAGCGAGTGGCTCATGACGGCACCAACGGTAAATGCGTACTACGAGCCGCTGCTCAACGAGATTGCGTTTCCCGCTGGCATCCTGCAGCCGCCGATGTTTAACCGCGCCGCGCACCGCGCCATCAACTTCGGCGCCATCGGCATGGTCATGGGCCACGAGGTCACGCACGGCTTTGATGATGAAGGCCGCCAGTTTGATGCCAGCGGCAACCTGCAAGACTGGTGGTCGCCGCCCGTCTCTGCCGACTTTGACCGTCGCGCCAGCTGCGTAGTCGAGCAGTACAACGGCTACAAGCCCGTCCCTGATGCGCACGTCGATGGCAAGCTGACGCTGGGCGAGAACATCGCGGATCTGGGCGGGCTGAAGCTGGCCTTTGCCGCCTATCAAGCGGCTCAGAAGAAGAAAGCCGACAAGGTTGCGCCCGGCGGCTTTACCAACGAGCAGCTGTTCTTCCTCGGCTCGGCCCAGGCCTGGTGCGACAAGCGCCGCCCAGAGTACTCGCGACTGCTGATCAACGTCGATCCGCACTCGCCACCGGAGTACCGCGTCAACGGCCCGCTGTCGAACCTGGAGGACTTCGCCAAGGCTTGGAAGTGCGAAAAGACTGACAAGATGGTCCGCAAAGATCTCTGCAGCATCTGGTAACAAAAAAGCGCCTGAGCGTTTCAAATCGCTCAGGCGCTTGGCATCGCAATCAGACGGGGAACACCGAGTGTGCTCCCCGTTTTTTTATGAAGACTGACAGAGCGCCTTGTTCTTGGCCTGCTTGGTGACTTCTTTGATCTGCTCGGTCGCTTCGTTTTTGTACTTGGTCTTCGGGTAGCGCCGCAGCAGCTCTTGATAGTAAGTCTTGGCTTCGTTGCAGTACTTGAGCGCGTAGAACGACTGCCCGTTTTTGAACATCGCCGTCTCGACATCCTCAGCTTTTGGGAAATTGTCGATGACCTTGGTAAAGGCGGCGATGGCGTTGGCGTGCTTGCTCTCGCCGAGGTAGGCCTCACCAATCAGGTACTGCGCCTTCGCTGCCCGTGCATCGGTGGGATAGCGATTCACAAACGCATCCAGCACCCGGCGCGCATCGTTCCACTGCCGCGCGTCCAAGCGCTTCTGCGCTTCGGCAAACAGCCCTTCTGGATTGTCCGGCAGCGGCTGCGTCTTGGGATTTAGCGCGTTGCCGATCTGCTCCAGCTTGGTATCGCTCTGCGCGCGGTACTCGGTAAACGCTTTCTGGCTGGCGTCGAGCTGCCGCTGCAGATCGTCAAACTTGCCCTGCACCTGCATCAGATCCGTCTGCAGCTTCTCGGCCTTTTGGCTGGCGTCGGCAAGGTTGGTCGTCAGTCGCCGCGCCTCTTCCAGCAGCTTGCGCAGCTCTTCGCTCTGCTGCTCGACTTTGCTTGCCAGTTCGGCACCACCGACGGCGTTTTTCATCGAGACTTGCTTAAGCTGATCCAGCTGATCCTGCATCCGCCGTCCCTCTTCCGAGGTCACGCAGCCCCAACTGCCCAGCAGCGAGAGGCCCAGCGGCAGCAGCAGCAGGCGTGATAAGCGACGGGGCGCGCGAGGAGAAGCAGATGCTTGCGCGGCCAAGACCCCGGGTTTGTTGTGATTGCTCAAGTGGCTGCTGCTCATCGCCAGTTCACCTCGACACGACGATCACGGGTAAAGCTATCTTCGTCGGTGCCGCTGGAGTCTAGCTCGCCGCGCGGAACCGGATACATCTGCGACTCATCCACGCCCAGGTTGCGCATGCGCTGGCGCACGGCCTGGGTGCGCTTGTCGGACAGCGCCAGGTTGTACTCCGGCGTGCCTCGCGGATCGGTGTGCCCAACCAAGGTCACGCTGCGACCTGCCGCTTTCTTCAGACACTCAGCATTCTTGTCCACCGTCGAGGTGTTGCTGTTGCTGAGGTCAAACTCGTTATAGCCGAAGTAGATGGTCTCAAGGTTGCAAGGTCCGCTCTGAGCGGCGGTGTAGCGGCTGCCTTTGCCGACCTTGGTGCAGCGACCGCTTACGCAGTCTTCGTCTTCGGCGCACTCGTCGCTGTTTTTGCACAGCTTGCGGGTGTCGGCGATGCACTTGCCAGCCTCGCAGCGTCCGCCACCGGGGCAGCTAGCATCGGTCTTGCACGAAACACAGACGTTGTTCTGGCACGTCCCCGTCGGGCACTGGCTGTTGTCGTTACAAAAACCCGGTAGCGCCTGGCAGCGCCCCGACACGCAAGCGCGCCCAGCACCGCAGTCGTTAGAGCCGGGCCGACACAGCTGACACTGGCCGTTTACGCACCACTCTTTACCGGTGGTGTTGGCCGGGCAGTCATTGTCTCCCTCGCAGTTTGGATACTTGGGCTTGCAGCCGCTTGGTCCAAAAGCGAAGAGGCCCAGCAGCAACCACAGCGGCACCAACGCCAAACCACGAGTCATTTTTCCGTCAAACCTTAGCCAGCGCATGAGCAAACCTTACCGTGCTTTCTCGTTAGAGGTCGCAAAGAGTTGCCTCATCATACACCAAGCAGAATCGCCCACGAAGACGCGCCCACCTCTACGTTGCGACACCACAGTTACGACACCCCAAAGCCCAGCCCGCACGCGGTCGTCTAAAACCCGACATGGCGCGAAGTCGACCACCCCCTTGCGCCCCGCGTACGCCAAACAGCGCCGAGAATCACCCAGGCGCAGCCGAGAAACTTTTCCTAGGACTTCCGGCACTTAGCTCGGACAGCCTCGCGTCTTTCCTGCAAGAACACCCGGCGCCGCCGCAAAGTTTGCTAAGTTGACACAGGCGCTATGTGTTAAAACGACGCTCTCGCGACAGGAACTTATCGTCGCGCACAAGGCCAGAAGCCAGATATGTCTCTTTTTGATCCAGCCATCAGCCGTCGCATCATCGCCCTGTCGTCTCCCGTCATGCTGGCGATGTTGTCGCAAACCCTTATCAATCAGGTCGATCACATCCTGGTCGGCCACCTACCTCTAGCCGAGTCCACGCCGGGCCAGACCGCAGTGCAGATCAGCCAGATCTTGCTGTGGGCTTTCGGAGGCTTTCTCTCCTCGATCAGCGTCGGAACTCAAGCCTTGGCGGCACGGCGCATCGGCGCCAACGACATGGAGGGCGCGGGCGCTGTCTCCACCAACTCGCAGATGCTTGCGCTGGTGGCCTCGGTCATCGTCACTGCGCTGACCTACCTGGCGACGCCGTTCCTGTTTCGCCTGGTCAGCAAAGACGAGTCGGTCATCGCCCTGGGCGTGCCGTTTCTGCGCTACCGCTTCCTGCAGATTGCCAGCATGGTCATCACCGCCAGCCTCAAGTCCTTCTTCGACGGCTTGGGTAAGACCAGCGTCCACATGGGCGTGGCGATCGTGATGAACATCGCCAACTTTATCTTGTGCGTAGCCCTGATCTTCGGCCCCGAGGTGCCCGGCATTCCTGGTGCGGACGCCGTACACGCGGTGCTGATGACGGTAACCGGAGGCAACATGCCACGAATGGGCGTACCCGGTGCCGGTCTGGCGTCGGTGATTAGCTCGTACCTGGGCCTGTTCCTGATGGTCGGCTGGAGCCTTCGTCGTCAGTATCGCCCCTATCACATCCACCGCTTGAGCAACGCCTCGGCGAGCACCATGTGGCAGATTGCCAAGCTGTCGGTCCCCAGCGGCCTGGCCACCATGTTTGCCATGGGCGGCTTTGGCTTCGTGCTGTTTGTCGTCGCCAAGCTCGACCACATGGCCGGACGAGGCGTGGGCCGCACGGTGTACGCGACGGCAACCTCAAACATCATCAGCGTGCTGCAGCTGGTGTTTATCAGCTGCATCGCCTACGGCACCTCGACGGCAACTCTGGTCAGCCAGAACATGGGCGCCAAAAATCCCGAGCTGGCCGAAAAATATGCCTATACCTCGGCTCGCATCGGCGCGGTGATGTTCCTGCTGGTAGGCATGTGCCTGACGCTGTGGGCCGAGCCGATCCTGCGCTTCTGGAATCCCGACACCCAGGTCATCGTCGCTGGAGCCCCAATCCTGCGCGTGCTCGGCTTTGTCTGTCCGCTGATCTGCGTGGCGCTGGTGTTTATGCAGGCGCTGTACGGCGCGGGCAACACCATGTTCGTCATGGCCGCCGAGCTAATCCTGCACTTTACCTGTCTGGTGCCCCTGTCCTACCTGCTGGGCGTCACCTTCAAGGTCGGCCTGTGGGGAGTCTGGGGCGCGCTGATCTTCTACATCACGGCGCTGGCCCTGGTAATGATGGCCAAGTTCCGCACCGGAACCTGGAAGTCCATCCACATCTGACCGCCCGCTCAAGCGACAGCCTGCTCTGGCCCGTGCCGCGAGCAGGCTGCCTAATTCCCACCCCTCCGTCGTCCTAGCTCCCTCGATATGTTGAATAGCCAAACGGGCTTAGCAGCAGCGGCACGTGGTAGTGAGCAGCACCGTCGCGAATGACGAACTGAATCTCAACTTCAGGGAAAAAGGCAGCAGTACCCGTCGCCGCAAAGTAGCTGCCAGTGTCAAAGCGCAGGCGATACGTCCCCGCCGCCACCGGACCTGCCACCGTCAGCGTACGCAGCCGACCATCGTCATCGGTGTGGCCTTGGCCCATCAGCAGCCAGCCAGCTGGCTCGTGACGCTCTAGCTGCACGGGCACTCCGGCGGCAGGACGACCGATGGCGGTGTCTAAGACGTGGGTCGTAATCATGGCTAGCTGGCCTCCGAAGTGCTCAGCGCCAGCTCCTGCAGCAGCTTGCCCAAGCGCAGGCGCGTGATCTTGGCTTGCTCTTCCGCTGCAGTGCGCAGCTCTTGCTCGGGCGTGTGCGTAAGACGCTGACGCAGATCCGCCAGCATCTGCGGCCCGCTGCGACCGCTGGCGCACACGATGTAGATAAACCCAAATCGATCGACGTACGACTGGTTGGCAACCGAGAGCTCGGTCAGCGTGAGCGGATCAGCCTTGGCGGCACCTTGCTGCTCTTTGCTGGACCAGGCGCTGCCACCGCGATCGCCGATGCGAGGATGCGCCGCATACGCCTCCAGCCAGTCGCTGGGAGCCAGCTGCCAGAACACGCGCTCGGCTTGTCGCAGCAGCGCCGGTACATCTTCAAACGGTCGCAGCGCCGCCAGCTGACTGGCCCAGCTAGACGATCCGCAGCAGCGCAGCAGCGTCGCCTGCGCCTCTGCCGCGCCCAAGCTATTTAGCCGCAACAGCCCTGGCTCGGGCGTACTCTCGGGCAGACCCCAAGCCCGCATCCGCGCCACACCCCCGTCGGGAAACACATTGAGTCGCAGATGAGTCACCGCGCCAATCCGTCGCAGCTCGTCTTCAAAAAAGTGGCGCGTGTGCGGTTGCAGCGATGACGAAAGCAGCTCTCGCCACGAGGTTTCCACCGACGGGGAACTACCTACTGGCAGCACGCAGCCCTCCACCACGCAGCGACCCGGCGCGTTGCCGCGAAAGTGGGTCGTGTCTAGCTCTAGCCGCTCTAACTTTCCGGCGCAGGCCAGGCGCACAATCGCCCAGTCGTGTCCCGGTCCGCGTCGCCGCTTGGTCTCCCAGCCGTCCGCCATCGTCACCGGTCGCCCCGGCTTGATCAGGTTATTGCGCGACCCAAAGAACATGTCGCTGCAGCTCTCGACCCAGGCCCCGTGCTCAAGCGCCGCCAGATCGATCGGTCCACCGTGCGCGCGCAGCCGCGACCAGCTTGGCACCACTTGCCCGTACACTCGCAGCCGCGCCACCCCGCCATCGGGGAAAATATTCAGACGCAGGTGTGTAAACCGTCGCTGCGCTGCGCCTGTTGCACCGCCAATCGTAAACGCGTTCTTGGTATTTCCCGCAAGCCCCGAGCGCGGCAAGATCTCAGTCCAGCTCGCACTCGCCAGCGCCGTCAGATCTAGCGAGGTCTCCAGCTCGCAGGCCTCAATTGAGCACTCAGCCGGGAAGTTGCCGCGAAAAAACGCGGTGTCGACCACCACGCCGTGAATCGTCCCCGGCATGCCCAAGCGAATGATGCACCAGTCGTAGCCAGCCTCGCGCCGCCGCCGCGTCTCCCACCCGTCCATCCACTTGCCGCGATCGGTGTAGACGCCCTCGCGCCACTGCGCTTCCTGCGGGCGCAGCAGGTTTTCCTTCTCGGCAAAAAACTCGTCATTGCACAGAAGCGCCACGCCGCCCACGTCGGCACAGGCCAGCTCTGGGAGGTCGAAAAATTCCTGGGTGGTTGTGCTCACAGTAAGTCTCCTTGCTCGGTCGCCAGCGCGCGTCCCTCGTCCCAGATCAGCTGACCGCGCAGAAAAGTTTTGTGGACGACGCCGTGCAGCGTCTCGCCCGCATACGGTGTCACGCGATGGCGGTGCTGAATCATCTCGGGCGCAACCGTGAACGACTCGCGATCGCCAAAGACCACCAAGTCCGCATCGGCACCGACGGCAATTACGCCTTTTTGACCGCTTAGTCCGGCCAGCCTTGCCGGAGCCGCTGACTGCCAGCGCGCAATGTCGAGCAGCGAAAAGCCGCGCCGTCGCGCCTCGGTCCACAGCACTGGCAGCGCCAGCTGTAGACCCGCCACGCCGCCCCACGCCGTCACAAAATCCCCCGCCTCCAGCGCCTTTAGCGCCGGGCTACACGGCGAGTGATCCGAGGCCACAAGCTCCAGCGTGCCAGCAGCCAGCGCCGCCCACAGCGCCTCGCGATTTTCCGCCGAGCGAATCGGGGGCGCGCACTTAAAAGCCGTCGCACCGTCGGGAATCGTCTCGGCTGTAAAGTGTAGATAGTGCGGACAAGTCTCTGCCGACAGCGGCAGGCCTTCGCTTTGCGCGCGCGCGATCATCGGCAGCGCTGACGCCGCAGAGTGATGCACGATATGCGTCCGCGCCCGCGTCTGCCGACACAGCTTGGTCAGTAGCGCGATGGCATCTTCCTCGGCAGCCGGCGGTCGCGAGCGCAGCCACGTTGCATACGCTCGCGGACTGGCACTTAGAAGTTCCGCCGCGACTGCATCGATTGGACCTGCGACCTCAGCGTGCGCCAGCAGCGGCACGGACAGTTGCGACAACACGCCCATCGCCGGTCCCAGCTCTGCCTCGCCGACCCAGCCAAACTCTGGGGCGCCCGAGTCGATGAGGAAGCACTTAAAGCCACGTACACCATCGGCGACCATGCCGGACAGCTCGCCCAAGTTGCCGGGCACCACGCCGCCCCAGAAGCCCACGTCGACAGCACACTTGCCCCGCGCTGCCTGCCGCTTGGCCGAAAGCGCCTCTCGCGTGGTCGTCGCTGGGATCGAGTTTAGCGGCATATCCACCAGCGTCGTTGCCCCACCTGCCGCTGCGGCGCGCGTGGCGGTGACAAAGCCTTCCCACTCGGTACGACCGGGCTCGTTTAGGTGTACGTGGGTGTCCACCACGCCGGGCAAGACTGCCAAATCTTCGACGTCAACTAGGCGCGCGCCTGCTGGTACCTCGGCCCACGGTGCTACTTGCACAATCTTGCCGCCGGCAATGTGAATCGCCGCCGCTTGCTCGCCAGACGGCGTAATTACGCGCTGCGAACGGACCACTAGCTCGACGGGAAGATGAACGCTCTTGGTCATTGCAGCTTGGCTCCGTTTTTGATCCAGGCCGAGAGGTCAGCGCGCTCTTGCTCGGTCATCTGGGTGCGGTTTAGAAACGGCATCGTGCGCGTGATGATGGCGCGCTCCAGGATGCGTGGGGCCATCGCGGCGATGCGCTCTGGCGTGTCAAACAGCACCCCCACCGGAGCCACCGGAAACATGGCATCCGTCGGATGACTGCTGTGACACGAGAGGCAGCGCTGCACGATGATCTCTTGCGCGCGCGCAAAGCCAATCTCTTTGCTGGCGGGAGCCAGCGTCGGCGCATGCAGCCGCGTCATCAGCACAAGCCCCAGCAGCGTCAGCCCGCCCATCGTCAGCGCCGGAGCCAGCCACGGCTTGCGGTCATAGCGCACGTTCATAAAGTGCCGCACGCCCGAGCCACCGACCATCACCAGCACCAGCAGACCCCAGCGCAGGTGGTGGCCGTACAGGCTCGAGAAGTGATTGGACAGCATGATGAACAGCAGCGGAAACGTCATGTAGTTGTTGTGAATCGAGCGCTGCTTGGCGCGCTGCGACAGCAGCACATCTTGCGGGCGACCCTCCTGCGTCGCTGCGATGAGCTGACGTTGCGACGGCATGATCCGCATCCACACATTGCCGGTCATGATCGTGCCCATCAGCACGCCCGTCTGCAGATACGCCGCCCGTCCGCTAAACAGCAGCGTGTAGCCATACGCCGCTAGCAGCAGCAGCAGCAGCGACAGCGCGGTCAGAAGTCGTGGCGCGCGCTCGCCCCACAGCCGCCACAAAAGATCGTACACCACCCAGCCCAGCGTCAGCGAACCCACCGATAGCAAGATCGCCGCCTGTGCCCCCAGCGCTCGCACCTGCGGGTCCACCAAAAACGCCGCGCCGTTCATGTAATACACGACGACCAGCAGCGAGATACCGGTCATCCAGGTGATGCCGTTTTGCCACTTAAACCAGTGCATCGGCGTCGGCATCTCACCGGGCGCGAGCAGCTTCTTTTCGACCTCGTAAAAGGCCCCGGAGTGAACCATCCAGATCTTGCCTTGCGACAAGGGGTTGCCCTCGCCTGCCGCGGCTTTGACCAGGTTGCGATCCAGCCAGTTAAACAACATCGAGTTGCCGATCCACATGATGCCCGCCACCAAATGGGCCCAGCGGAACACAAAATCGAGGAGGTCATTGACGCTCATGCGCGCAGTATAGACATCAGGCCGCGCCCTTTTCGCGAGCGAAAAATGCAGCTGGGGTAGGTCGAAC